>Ga0194055_10000252_pt1 | contig 41954 bp, 33 predicted proteins | sample SepL449m_MetaG_FD_155482 | JGI IMG/M metagenome (GOLD analysis project Ga0194055, IMG submission 155482) | Anoxic zone freshwater microbial communities from boreal shield lake in IISD Experimental Lakes Area, Ontario, Canada - Sep2016-L442-9m | ecosystem: Environmental > Aquatic > Freshwater >... | reverse complement strand
TTACTAGACGTTATAATTGATAAATCTGAAGGTGGTCTCGAATTTGGAGAGACAACAATGAAAACCTTAAAGTTCGTACAACCTGAGAGAGGTACTCTTACTGTTTCAAAATACCGTAAAGGTGAATCAAAGGATGACCCAAATCGGCTCGGTCAGGTCATGAGAGTTGAATGGCCTGGTAAACTTTATGGCGAACAGCTAATCACAAACTATTTTATTCTTAATTCCCCTGATGGTTTGCAGATGGAGAAGCATTCTCATACATCAAATCCATCTAAAGAAATGCTTGGCAGTGATGCAACATTAGACGATGTATATAGCTCAGCTATTAACGGTATTGCTAAAATCGGTCAGATGAGAGAGTCTCAGACATTAGAAGACGAGCTTGGTCTTAGCTTTGTTTCAGAAGCAGAAGCAAGGGATATACTTGCTTTAGTACAAGAAGCTCAAAAGTAAGGAATACCTTACTAAGTGACGCTGTTGCTAATAGCTAAGCTAGGCTCATGTTCTTGAATGGCATCAAATAGGTTATCAAACTCATAACCTTCAAAGTTAGAGGAACTAGTTCGCAATGTTACAACTAGCTCCCGCCAACTTTGAACTCGAGAGCACTCTGCGAATATATCAATGGCTGCTTTTGATTACGAATGAACTTTTTTCGGATATTTCCAAGTTTGAAAGTAGAAAACTTAAAAACTTTGATTTTAGTGATGCTTTCGAATTTTCAAATATCTCTAACCAAGTTTTTTGTCTGGTATATGCCTGGAAAATAGTAAGGAGGCGCCAGCTAGTAGCACGATAAAGAATGCGGCTTCTTGTAGAGCGGCGATTTCAGATGTTTTGTAGATGCTAGCAATTTCGTCGGCAGTAGATTGAGGTACTCCTTGCTGAACAGCATAGGTTTGTAGCTCTTGTGCCGAGACGACCGGTATTCCAGCGGTGGCGTTTTGTGTAGCGTAGGTTTTAACCTGATTTGGCATGGTTGTGCTCTGGTTGATCCCATTCACGAAGCTGGTGGTTAAGCTGGCTATCATGACGGAACCAATTAAGGCAGTACCGAATGAGGATCCTAAGTTTTGAGAGGTACCTTGTAGTCCACCGACTTCTGAACTTTCACTAGCATCAACAGCAGTCATCGTTACGTTGCCAATCTGTGAGGCTAGCAAACCAAGGCCACCACCAACTGTAAAGACTGATAATCCGAACATTAAGCCGCGCAGGTCAGCGTTGAGAGAACCGAGTAATAAGAGGGCGCCAAGGGTCAATAAGATTTGACCGAGACGAATTATTTGCTTAGGCGAGTAGCGGTGGATCATTCTCGTACCAGTAACTGAACAAAGTATTAAACCTACTGACATCGGTAGAATCTTGATGCCAGTTGTAAGTGCATCGTAACCTAGTACGATTTGCAGGTAGACCGGGATGACAAAGAAGGCGGCAGCAGTTATTACGTACTGGAACATCAGTACCATCAGACCAGCCCGTAGCTGTGGAATTTTGAACATAGAGACCTTGACCAGTGGGTGGCCATCTTTAGCAGCTTCCAGTCGTTGTGAGCGCTTGTAGAAGGCACGTAGGATAATTACTCCAGTCACCAGTAGGTAGGCGACAAGTGAGATACCAAGAGGAGCGATGGCGTAGCCAGCAATCTCTGGTTTGCCCATTGGCTGGACCCAACCCCAAGTTTTACTTTGCAGCATGCCGAATACCAGGGCAATCATGCCGAAAGCCGAAAGCAGGACACTTGGTATGTCAATCGATGAGAAGGGTATTCGTTTTTCGGACGGCTGATTCACATAACGCATGCAGAACAATAGGACTATCATAATGGCAGTTTCGCTTATAAAAACATAGCGCCAGGATAGGTATGTTGTAAAGAAGCCACCGACTAATGGTCCGGCGGCCGCTGCCACCCCAGAAATACCACCGATAATTGCGAAGGCCACTACTCGATCTTTACCTTCGTAGTTGGCAGCAATTAAGGCGGCAATTGCTGGTATCACCAGGATTGCACCTAAGCCCTCAGTAAATGACCAGCCGAGCATCAAGATGCCCAGGCTAGGGGCCAGAGCAGTAATCAAAGAACCAATCGAATAAACCACAGCACCAATTTTGAAAGCATTAAATTTGCCCCAGACATCACCCAGTTTGCCGCCGGTTAGCATGAAAGCCGCCATGGTTAAGGTGTAAAAGGTGATGGCGGCCTGCAAACCATTTATAGTTGTGCCCAGATCTTTGGCAACGGTGCTCATCGATACGTTCATAACGGTGCTATCAAGCACCATAACAAACTGCGCCACAGCCAAAATCGTCACCACCGTCCATTTCTTCATGACCCCACTATACCACTCCCGTCAAACAATCTCAGAGCTACTGTGAGATAGAAGAACGAAACTACTATACGTTTACGTTTCGGGATAGCCCTAATGCTGCCACCCAATTATTGGCAGAGGCCTGGACTATTAAAATTACTATAGGCCTCGTAAGTTTATTTATTGTTAGCAAAAAGACGGTTTCAAAGCCGTATCGCGGAAGATATGGCAAATTATATTCAGCAAAACAGGGAGCTGATATACTCAAGTAAAGGCAATGTATGCCACCTTAGCTCAGTTGGTAGAGCGACACATTCGTAACGTGTAGGTCAGCAGTTCGATCCTGCTAGGTGGCTCCAGATCTGCGAGTATATTATAACGGCTATTATGCGGCCTTCCCAAGGCCGAGACTCGGGTTCGACTCCCGATACTCGCACCAGCGCCGACAAAGTCGTATACTAATAGGGACTTTATGGATATACCCAAAAAATATTTACATGACCGTTTGGTATTGTTGCTACTCAGCATTAATGCTTTCGTAGCCCTTATTACTAGTGTACTAATCCTACTACGTCTGGATACCAGCCGTAGTGATGGTTATTTTGTGCAATATCGTGCTAACCTGGGCCTAAATGCTTACCGGGTAGGTAGCTATGTGTCTTTACTGAGCATTATTATTTTCGTAATTTTTGTACTATCATTCCACACATTAATCAGCGCTAGAATTTACTCGCAACGACGCGACGTTGCCGTAGTGGTGCTAACATTTGGCACTTTACTACTAGGTTTAACGCTTATCGTCAGTAATGCCTTATTGGTCCTGCGCTAAAAATGACTGATCTGGAAATCCCTTACCAAAAGGATAAAAGCCGTCGTTATCGTTTTTTCGAAATGCTGCCTGGAATGGTTAGCTGGACTATTTTGTTATCCCCATTCATTCTTAGTCTGTTTTGGCCGATCGCCTTAGTCTGGGGTTTAATTATTTACCTGCTAATTTGGTTTGCAAAGGCAGTTGGCATGAACTTTAGGGTTCTTGAAGGCTGGCGCACACTGCAGACCCAACAAAAACTCAATTGGAGCCAGCTATTGTTGGAACTTGAGAGCGGGGAAGTTACCGAGCCTGGCGCTCAGCGTCCTAAATGGCATTACGATAACTTACTTCGGCTTAAAGAGCATCCCCCTAAGGTCCGGCCTCAAAATGTTATTCACGCAATCATCATCGCTTCTTACAATGAGGGTAAGGATGTGCTGGAACCGACTATAAATTCGATTTTGGACTGCAATCACGATATGAAGAAGGTGATTATTATTTTTGCTTACGAAAGCCGGGATGGCGCTCAGTCGGAGGCAGCGGCTCTCGAATTAGTTAAAGAGTATGGTGATAATTTTATGTATGCCACAGCCATCAAGCATCCAGTTACGGAAGGTGAAGTTCGCGGCAAGGGTGGTAATATTAATTACGCCGGCCGAGCATTACAAAAGTACATAACTGAACAACAAATTGATCCATTAAACGTTATCGTAACCACTTTAGATTCGGATAATCGACCCCATAAAAATTATTTATCGGCGCTTAGTTATACTGTTTCGGTTTCACCAAATCCGCTTCATACTTCGTATCAGCCAGTCGCACTGTATACCCAGAATATCTGGGATGTCCCAGCCCCGATGCGAGTCATTGCTACAGGTAACTCGTTCTTCCAGGTGGTTGCCTCGATGCGTTTACATGCTTTGCGAAATTTCTCGTCGCATGCCCAGCCTTTGGCTGCTCTTATTGAAACTGATTTTTGGAGTGCCCGCACAATTGTTGAGGATGGCCACCAGTTCTGGCGTAGTTATTTTGCTTTTGATGGTGATTACGATGTTTACCCGATTTTTGCGCCGATTTATCAGGATGCTGTACTTTCAAGTACTTTTAAGCGGACTTTAGTGGCTCAATTCATCCAGCTTCGTCGTTGGGCCTGGGGCTGTAGTGATATAGCCTACGTGGCAGAGATGGGCTTTTTTAGGAAGAATAAAGTTCCTAAGTTCGATTTAGTTGCTAAGTTCTGGCGATTATTTGAAGGTCATATTAGTTGGGCAACGGCTGCTTTACTAGTAGCCGTAACCGCTTTCATCCCAGCTTTCTTTCATCCTAATAGCTATGCCGCCAACCAACTACCGACAGTGGCTAGCCGGATCGAAACCATCGCTCTTACCGGTATTATCATTACGTTCTTCCTGAGTGTATTATTGCTGCCGCCCAAACCGGATCGCTACAAGAAGCATCGTCACATCTGGATGACCCTGCAATGGGTATACCTGCCTTTTACGACTATCATTTATAACGGTCTTTCTGGTCTCACCGCTCAGACCCGATTAATGCTAGGTAAATATATCGACAAGTTTGATGTTACCGAGAAAGCCGTCCGAACTGCAAAAGACCCTAAATCTTAGGATTTTATGGCCGGGTGGTAGGCTAAATATGTAGTTGCTGCTACTGGGTCAAAACGTTTTAAAACAGTTCTGGTAGTCTCGACAACAATATTCCGGCCTAGGTTACCATGATCCAGATAGGGTAGTAACTTGTTAATAACAGTGTCGGTAAGGTCCACGGCTTCTGTTAAAGCTTTGGGTCGGTACTTCAGGCTTTCGTAGAGGCTTTGTAGCAGGGTTTCGCGAATAAAAGGATGCGAGTGGCCATCTGATGTAATAAAATTTACTGAAGCGGCTAGATCAACCCGCTCCTGAGTGGTAAACGTTTGCGCGCAACCAGGACAATGATGCCGGCGCCAGGTTGAGAAGCTACGTTTTTGGGCGCGCGAGTTAGTAATCTTAGTTTTTTGCCCACAATATAAACAAATCATGACTACATATTGACATGACCCTTAAGAAAACGCTAGTGGAAAATATTCGGAAAACCGGGTAAAACTCTACAATAGAAAATGCCCAAACTCTAAAGAATTTAGAATTTAGGCATTAGTTTTTACTGTTTGCGATGTTATTTGGCTACCATTACCACCCGATTGCGTCGGATGCGGTGATGGGTAGGTTTGATAAAAGCTAATTCTTCGTAGAATAACTTAAAGTTCTCGAGCGAACTCGAAGCGGGTTTACTCACACACGTGCCTCGTTTAACTCGGTAATGCTAACACATTAAATAGTCAGTGTCAATGCCTATAACAGCGGTAGTGCTTATTTATTACTACTCTGAACTGAGGCCAAAATGCTATAAAAGTTTTGAGTCTAATCTTCTAGGAAGTTTCGATATGCAAAGTTCATTCCCTGGTGTAAGGGTCATAAGGTAGGTTCTAGGCCAGTTGAAGTGATTTATTCTGCTCCAGTAACATTACTACTGCGGGTTCAGCCTAACGGCCCGCAGATGCAGTGAGGACTCTTCGGTACCTCGTCATAACTTAACCTGGTATACTTAACAGATGTCAAAGCCTGTTTTTGAGACAAAGCATAGTGCTGGTTTATCACGCGCCGGTTCATTTAAAACTAGAGCCGGGGTAGTACTTACTCCAACTTTTATGCCCGATGGCACCAGGGGAGCTGTAAAAACCTTAACTCCGGAGCAAGTCGCTAGCACTGGAGTCGAGGTGGTGTTGGCTAATACATATCATCTACATTTAGCGCCCGGTGAGGGCGTTATCCAGAAACTTGGCGGTATTCACGAGTTCTCTCGCCAAAAACTGCCTATTCTGACCGATTCTGGTGGTTTTCAGGTCTTTTCTTTAGCTAAGATTAATAAGATTAGCGAAGAAGGGGTTACGTTCCACGATCCGCGCAATGGTGACAAGGCCTTTTTATCACCCGAGAAATCAATCCAAATCCAGTTTGCTTTGGGAGCGGATATGATGGTAGCTTTTGATGATGTCGTATCGCTGGATGACGATAAGCGCCACCGTACGTTGGAGGCGTTTGAACGAACACATCGCTGGCTAGAACGTAGCTTGGCAGAGTTCCAAAGACTGAGTAAAGGTATGCCTGAGGCTAAGCGCCCACTGTTGTTTGGCGTTGTTCAGGGTGGCTTGGATAAAGATTTGCGCAAGCGCTCCCTAGAGATCATCCAGTCCTTACCAGTTGATGGCATCGCCATCGGTGGATTGTCAGTCGGAGAGAGTCGAGAAGAGATGCACGACATGCTGAACTACTTAGGTCCTCTGTATGCAGACGATCGTCCCAGATTTTTACTCGGGGTTGGTGACCCGCGCGATCTACGTTATGCAATTGAGCATGGCATCGATATTCTGGATTGCGTTATTCCAACTCGCAACGGCCGGCATGGCAATGCCTGGGTGAAAGGCGATAAAAAAATGAACCTGACCAACGCGAAATTTATCGAAGATCCAAAAGTTATCGATCCAGGCTGTGATTGTACGACGTGCTTGAGTGGCTACAGCCGTGGCTTCTTATGTCATCAGTTCAAAGTAAAAGAGCCCTTGGCGGGCGCTTTAGTCTCGATTCATAACATCCGTTATTTACAGAGAATCTGCGAAGAATATCGTTAGATGATCTGGTGGGCGATACAGGATTCGAACCTGTCACCTCCGCAACGTCAATGCGGCGCTCTAGCCAAATGAGCTAATCGCCCCCGTTAAATCCCTTCTAAAAGTTAGCTTAACAGATACAAGTTTAGCAAAAAATCTGCCAAAAAGGAATGGCCACCAAACTATACCATATATGGTAAGTAGTTATCCCCACCAATAGTGTAGAAAAGACGACAATATAGTACTAGCCTTATAGTACCATTACTGTATACTCGTACGTACGAGGTGAGTTTTGCCGGGTGCTTTGGAAAGCAACTGGGTCATCGACCAAGGTAAAATTCAATATAAAAACCAGTGGCATGCGAGATCACTGGTTTTTTATTTGGCTGTGCTTAACAGAGGTGATAATATAGATTCAAGATGTCTGACAAAGCCGATAAACTGCACCCAATGCGCCATTCGCTGGCACATATCATGGCTAATGCTATTCAGCACCTCTGGCCAGGAGCTAAATTTGGCATCGGCCCGGTGGTTAAAGACGGCTTTTACTACGACGTTGACCTCGGTAAAGACAGCATTAGTGAAGAAGATTTTAAGCGCATCACCAAAGAGATGCAGCAGATTATCAATGGTGAACAAGTTTTCGAAAAGTTTCAAAAGCCAATCGACGATGCAATTAAGTGGGCTAAAGATGCCAAACAACCTTATAAAGAAGAATTATTAAACGACCTAAAGCGGGCTGGTACCACTGTTGCTAAGGACTTGGATAAAGACGAACTAGGTACCATCGCCAGCGGTGATGGCAAGGTCAGTGAAGCTTCTTTCTATACTAACGGTGACTTTACGGACCTCTGTCGCGGGCCACATGTCGAAAATACTGGCAAGGTTGGCGCCTTTAAGTTGCTACGAGTTAGCGGTGCTTACTGGCGTGGCAAAGAAGGTAATCCTCAGATGCAGCGCATCTATGGTGTGGCTTTTGATACCAAGGAACAGCTCAATCATCATTTACAGATGCTCGAAGAAGCCAAAAAGCGTGATCACCGTAAACTGGGGCAGGAGCTCGATCTGTTTGTCTTTAGCGACCTAGTCGGCTCCGGCCTACCATTGTTTACGCCCCGAGGCACGATTCTAATGGAAGAGCTCGGTCGCTTCTCGCAGGAACTACAGTCTAGCGCCGGGTACCAGCGAGTATCCATCCCGCATATTGCCAAAGTCGATCTCTATAAAACCTCCGGTCACTTCGATAAATATCCTGAGCGTTTTACGGTGACCAGCTTCGAATCTGAAGATGAGTTCATGATGAAGCCGATGAACTGCCCACACCACACCCAGATTTACTCCTCACGACCGCGCAGTTACCGAGATCTGCCAATCCGCTACATGGAAAATACAATTGTCTACAGAGACGAAAAAGCCGGAGAATTGCATGGTTTGGCTCGGGTTAGGGCAGCCACCCAGGATGACGCACATGTTTTTTGTCGACCAGATCAGATTGAAGAAGAGTTTACCTCAATCATGACCATGATTAGCGACATGTACGGGGTGTTTGGTCTTAAGTGGCTGGCTCGTTTAAGTTTTAGAGATGATTCCGAGCAGTATCTAGGTGACCCAAAACTGTGGCAGCAGGCTCAAGCGACCATCGAGGACGTCGCTAAGAAGCTCCACCTAGACTACTTTATAGAAGAGGGTGAAGCAGCCTTCTACGGCCCTAAAATTGATATTATGGCTACCGACGCTCTGGGTCGTGAATGGCAACTGGCTACCGAACAGCTAGATTTCGTGCAGCCGGAGCGCTTTAACCTGGAATACACCGGCGAAGATGGCCAAAAACATCGCCCAGTCATGATTCACAAAGCTTTGCTTGGTTCTTTGGAACGTTTCTTGGCGGTTTACATTGAGCATACGGCTGGTAGGTTCCCAGTTTGGTTGGCTCCAGAACAGATACGAATTGCTACTTTGAACCAAGAGCCAGAAACCGTCGACTTTGCCCAAAAGGTTGTTGAACAGGCTCATGAACTCGGTTTGAGAGCGACTTTGGATAATTCTAGCGAATCAGTTGGTAAGAAGATTCGTACTTCCGAGATGATGAAAATCCCATACACCGTCGTGATTGGTAGTAAGGAGATTGAGACTAACAGTATGATTCCGCGGATTCGCCAGGATATTGTTGTCTCGGCTATCGAGGAACCCATCAGTTTTAACGAATTCCTCAAAACCGTTTCTCAAGAAGCCAAAAGCCGGGTGATTCGGACTTCTATACATGTTTTGAACGCTGAACATCAGGGCTAGGACATGAAGGAGCCGATTATAGCGGTGGACGTGGACGATGTTTTAGTCAGTTCTAATGAGGTACTGCAGTGGAACCTTTAGTCGTAATAGTTGGTACTACCGCCTCTGGTAAAAGTGCCTTGGCGATGCGGATTGCCAAAGAGCGTAATGGTGAAATTATTGCCGCTGATTCAAGGACGATTTATAAGGGTATGGATATTGGTACTGCCAAACCATCGCCAGACGACCAAAAACTCATCCCTCACCATCTGATAGATGTCGCTGAGCCGGATCGAAAGTTTACAGCCAGCGATTTTAAAAAACTAGCCAATCGAGCCATTAAAAATATACACGACAGAGGTAAACTACCGATCATGGTTGGCGGTACTGGGCTTTATATAGATTCAATACTCTATGATTTCAGCTTCAGGCCAGCTAACCCGGCAGAGCGGCAAAGACTAGAAAAGCTAACAGTCAGTGAACTCCAGACAGAAATACGTCAAAAAGGCTTGGAAATACCGGAAAATACCCAAAATCCCCGTCATTTAATTCGGGTTTTAGAGACCAACGGGGAAGTCGGTGTAAAAAATCCACTGCGTGCTAATACTGAGGTCATTGGCGTTCAGGTACCTGATGACGTGCTAAAGCGTCGTATCGCCGAGCGTACGGACCATATGATTGCGCAAGGCCTTCAGGCTGAGGTAAAAGAGCTATCCGATAAGTATGGCTGGGAAGCCGAGGCTATGAAGGGTATCGGCTACCGCGAGTGGCAGGATTATTTTGCCGGCTCACAAGACCTAATTAAAACTAAAAAATTGATCGTTAAGGATACCTGGCAGTATGCACGTCGTCAGCGAACTTGGTTCAGGCGAAGTCCAGACATCGACTGGCAATAATAGTTTGCAAATTTATGACGGTTATGTTAAAATAACTTCTTATGAGTGGAGAACGTGTAAGTTTTAGGGATTCCTTGCAGATCAAGGCAGTGGCGCTTGGTCTTGTGCTGGCGTCCGTGGCTATTTCTGCTGGTTGTGCCGGTGAACATCAAGGGCAAGATGGTCAGGTTACCGCCCCAACAACGGCGAGTGTAGATATCGGCGAAGCGTTAACAGAGACCGGGCCAGGTTACAATCAAATCTGTATTGAACCAACTGATCAGGATATGGCCTCTGTCGATGCGTTATTGGCCCAACCAGAAAACCCAGTAGTTACCAGACAGATTGGTGGTGCTGGTGGAGGTAAGGGAGTGGTCACGTCAGCAGAAACCCCCGATCAAATTTTTCAAGACTTTCTTGAACAGTCTGCTCGCGAAGATAATCTGACAATCTACAATGGTATGCCGATTTTGGATAAGCTAACTACGAACACCATAAATTCCGTCAGCGACGTTACGCCAGGCCCGTTTAGTAAGTATTTATTAACTGCTCAACAATTCATGGATCAGCTGGGTGTAACTGTAGCAGTCGGTACGCCAGACCTAACTTACAGCTATGGTGGACGAGCACCAACTGCCAGTGAATTAGAAGATTACAGTGCTAAAGAGACTAGGAGGGAAATAATCGAAGGTTTTTCTAATGAGCCTAAGGAATTGGTTCAGCTGGCTGGCCTAAAACACATTGTGATTATGACTGGCACTGCTAAGCAAGATGTGGCAGGATATGTCCAAGCCAGGGGTGATGAACCGCACGATACCCTTTACGTCGATATTGAACAAGGTGACAGTACCCCGATCGGTATCCATAACGTTAGACACGAGATTAGCCACTTAATCGATTTAAAGCAGTGTGGTCCGGTAGATATGTTTAAAGATGCTAACTTTGCTGCCCTAAACGGCGCCCAAAATATATATGTACCTGGGGTTCGTCATGATCTCGATCACACCAGTCTTATGGGCTTTGAATCTTATGTAACCTCCCGTCAAAAAGAGTTACAGTCGGCCGAGCAGTCTGGTGACAAGACGGCTCTATGTCAGATTAATCAGCAAATTAATGAACAGGCTGCTTCGGTTCTAACCTATTCTGATTATCACGAAAATCCAGCCGAGGGTAAAGCCGAGCTTTTAGCCGAAATACTCAGCCCGAACGGCTATGTTGATCTAGCTGACCCTCGTCATGCGGTGTTATACCGGCAATTTAAACTCGAACTGGGACGGCTTTACCATTTAAGCCCAGCAATTGCTAAGTTTCTAATCGACCAGGCTCGCCGCCCAACACCCGACCCACTTGAAGCCCAGTGCTAGTCCTTGAATACCTTTCTGCTACAATAGAGGGGTGATTGAGCAACTATTTGGGAGCAAAACGCGGGTTAAACTATTACAGCTGTTCTACAGTAACCCCAACCGGCCTTTTTACGTGCGTGAAATTACCCGTAAAATTGACGAGCAGATTAACTCTGTTCGCCGTGAACTGGCGAATTTACTTAGTATTGGGATTATTGCTTCTGATGACAACAAAAACCGTCTCTACTACGAGGTAAATCAAAAGTATGAGTATTACGATCCGCTGGTGACAATATTTGGCTCCGGAATTAAAGCTTCCGCAACACCAAAAAATGCTACTAGCGAAAAATCTATTGTTCCTGCGGCTGCCGAAAGTGATGACCTTAAGGCTATTAAAGCTCTTGGGAATGTTGATATCGCCCTATTAACTGGTCAATTTACTCGGGACGAAGTTAGTGGCATCGACTTCTTGATCGTCGGTGACGTTAATCACACCAAACTCAGTAAGTTCATAGAAGACCTCGAAGTTAAAGAGGGTAAAGAGATTCGTTTCGTTTATATGCCAGTTACCGAGTACGAATATAGGCGGCAGGTTAACGACCGGTTCCTGAACTCTGTATTGGCGGCTAAAAAGCAGGTATTAATCGATAAAAGCGGTAGCCTCAATGAACCAGCCGTGTTATCGACAAAAAAGACCAAGAAAGATTAAAAGGAGTAAAAAACATTGGATATTCAATATTTTGGCGCCAACGCAATTCGTTTAAGCAATAAGAAGGCTAGCCTAGTCTTTGACGACAATCTAGCTGACCTAGGTTTAAGCGCAATTACTAAACCTGGTGAAATCGCACTTTTTAACGGCGCACACGTCGAACCGGCCGTGGCTACAAAGCTAGTTATCGATTACCCGGGCGAGTACGAAGTTTCTAACGTTTCTATCCGCGGCATTATGGCTCGTGGGCACATGGAGGAAGAGGGCCAACGCTCGGCCGTTATCTATCGGATTATCATGGATGATCTTAAATTAGTGGTTTTGGGCCATGTTTACCCAGAGCTCACCGAGGAACAGCTGGAGTCTATTGGTATGGTGGACGTCCTATTTATACCTGTTGGTGGTAGCGGCTACACCCTAGATCCAATTGGTGCCCTTAAACTGATTAAAAAGATCGAGCCCAGATTAGTTATCCCAACTCATTACGACGACAGTAAAATTAAGTATCCAGTTCCACAGACAACTCTAGTAGAAGCCCTCAAGACTTTGGCCATGGAGCCGCGCGAAACAGTTGATTACCTAAAATTAAAACCAGCCGACCTGGCTGATACTATGCAACTTATCGTCCTCGAACGAAGCTAACAGGCCAAGCGTTAGCTGATAAACTATCCGCGCACAAGACCCCTGTAGGGCCGATGAAGTTTGCGGTTAAAGCTGCTGCCTGAGCTTATTTAGATTTTACGGCTTCGGCTGCAACTGAGGCTGGTGTAATGAATAGATTTTTCTTCTTAAGAGTGCGGATCGCTTGGGTGCTGAGCTTCATCTTCACTTTTTTACCATCAACTAGAATGATCTTACTCTGAAGATTAGGTTTCCAAACCTTTTTTGTGTGGCGCTGTGAAAAGCTGACATTACTGCCGTACTGCTTTCCTTTACCGGTTAGATCACATTTCTGCATAGGGGTTTATTGTAGCGCATTATCTCTGTTAGGTCAACTATTAAGAGGTGCTATACTTAAACGATATGACAGCCGACCTCTCGATTACCAATCTAGGCATAATTTTTGTAGTGATTCTAATATCTATGGGGTTGCACGAGGCCATGCATGGTTTTGTAGCCCACTGGCTTGGTGACTCGACGGCCCAAGAGGCCGGCCGGTTGACCCTTAACCCCTTAAAACACATCGATGGGCTGACAACCATCCTGCTGCCAGTGGTTTTAATTGCTCTCGGCCTACCACCGATTTTTGCCGCTAAACCAGTGCCATTTAACCCATCGAGGGTTAAGTATGAAGAATTTGGCGCTGCCTTAATTGGTTTGGCCGGTCCATTTACTAATTTGGCGCTGGCTATAGTGGTAGCCGGCGTGGCCCATCTAACAATTGGCTATAACACCTTCTTGACCACTTTTTTGGTTATCTTTGTACAGGTTAATGTCGGCTTCTTTGTTTTTAATATGTTACCAATTCCACCATTAGACGGCTCGCGTTTAATTTACGCTTTAGTACCAGAACCAGTTCAAGAGGTGATGGCTCGTTTTGAACAGATGGGAATTGTGGCAGTTATCGTCATCCTAGTGGTTTTGATGCCGGTTATTGGACCGATTATTACAAATCTCAACCAAGCAGTTCTGACCCGGCTCTTGTAGTCGCGGAGGTTCAGAAGGTATAATATTTATGGCTGGGAAAAGCCAACCCAATGATTATCTGATATCTAATCATCGGGAGTCCAATATTCGTGCTGGCCGGGGGTCAGTACATGAGGACACCCACTTGCGTTATACGCAGGTGATCACGTTGGCCCCAGCTAAGAACTTATTGCAAAAATCCCGGACACACTGTGACCCGGGTTTTTTATTTTTTAGTCTAGTTTAATAGATCAGCATAGAGTCGCCATAGGACAGGAAGTCGTACTTTTCGGCTAGGGCAATCTGGTAGGTGCGTTTTAGATTATCCCAGCCGGCAAAAGCGGCGGCTAGCATTAAGACAGTGCTACGGGGGGCGTGAAAGTTAGTGAGTAGGATGTCGACGACTTTGAATTTATAACCTGGATACATGAATATGTTGGCTTCGCCAGAGATTGCCTGTGGTTCTTCGGTTAGCAGTTGTTGTTTGGTATATTCCAGTGTGCGGGCAACAGTGGTGCCGACGCTACAAATTTTGTGACCAGTCGCTTTGGCGGATTGAATGGCTCGGACAGTATCGGCTGGAATCGAGAAGTATTCACTGTGCATATTATGGTCTTCAATCTCATCAGTTCTGATTGGTAGAAATGTCCCAAGGCCGACGTGCAGGGTCAGGTAAACTACTTTGACTCCTTTGGCGGTGATTTTTTTAGCCAGCTCCTCAGTAAAGTTAAGCGATGCTGTTGGCGCGGCCACTGAGCCGGCGGTTTTAGCGAAAACTGTTTGGTATCGGGACTGGTCGTCGTCGTTGGCTTGGCGCTTCATGTATGGGGGCAGGGGGACATTGCCGTATTTTTCGGCTAATTCGAGTAGGTTGGCCTGGCTACTAACTTCAGCCAAACCACCCTTCAGAACCCTCTCTATTTTTACTTCTGTCTTTCCTATTTGCAGAACTTCACCACTATGCAAAGTCCCTCGGTAGATAGCTTGACGGTGGTGGTTGGCTTTAGTGCCATGGCTTTCAATTAATAAAAGTTCGCGTTTTTTGCCACTAGCGTTCAGAGCGACAAGGCGGGCTTTGATGACTTTAGTATTATTCAGCACCACAACGTCGCCGGGGTTTAAGTACTCAATCATATCGGCGTAAGCCTTATTTTCAATTGCTCCCGATTGCCGGTCGGCTGTAATTAGTCGGGTCTGCCCACGTACCTTAGGAGGGAACTGGGCTATCCGTTCGTCAGGGAGGTTATAGTCGAAGTCACTGATACGCATTAATTCGGTATTGTACGCTACGGTTCGCCTGGTCGGCAAATAATACAAGATTTACTCACTCAAATATTGAGTCAAAAGGCCATCTGGCAAATATCGGTGTAAATATACCAACAAACTGACCAAAGTTAAAGTAGTAATTAAAAGCACCTCCGTTTGGAGGTGCTTTTATGTCAGATTATCCGTAAGCCGGGTTCTGTTTTAGCTAATCATCTATCTAGTTCTGCCGTTGCCGACGAGAATCGAGCGGATCTTATGACAAGTTCTGGCGGGAAACCATGAACGCCGAAGCATAAAATGAACTTGTCTCCTTGCAGCCGGTAGGGTTTACCACTCTCGTCTGTCACCAGACAAAATTGTGGGCTCTTACCCCAACTCGTTTCACCCTTACCTCCATGCTTCGCATGTTGGCGGTATCGTTTCTGTGGCACTTTCCCTAAGGTTACCCTTGGTTGCCGTTAACAACTACCGTTCCCTGCGCTGCCCGGACTTTCCTCCTACTTTTTAAAGAGCAGGCGATTAGCCGATAATCTGACTCTACTATTATACCAGCTAATGGTTATTTTGTCTCGGACTATTTGGCTTTAGCGGCTGTAACAACAGCGTTGAAAGCTTTCGGTTCGTTGACGGCCAGTTCGCTGAGAACTTTGCGGTCTAAAGTGATATTAGCGGCTTTGAGGGCGGCAATTAGGCGGCTGTAAGTAGTGCCGTTCAGGCGGGCGGCAGCATTGATACGGATATTCCACATCTGACGCATGGTGCGCTTCTGGTTGCGACGGTCCCGATATGCGTAGGCCAATGATTTAGTTATTGCTTGTTTACCGCGGCGGATGCTAGAGCGGTTAGAACGTGTAAAGCCTTTAGTCGCTTTACGGATTTTATTGTGTTTGGCTTTGGTAGTGACGCCTCTTTTTACGCGCATACTAGACTCCTAAATTCTTCTTAATACTCTTGATGAAGCCCTTGGTCGTAACTGTTTCGATACCGTCGAAACGGCGTTTTCGATTGGCTGACTTCTTGGACAGGTTGTGGCCAACACCAGCGTGACGGCGGCGTAGCTTACCGTTCTTGGTGATTTGGATCCGATCTTTGGTGCCGCTATGCGTCTTTAGCTTTGGCATGTGGGTTACTCCTTACTACGAAACTTAATTGTTTTCCTGCTAACTGAGGTGGTTGGTCAACGACGATCTTCTCTCCCAGTAGTTCAATGACCCTCTCGGCTAGTTTAAAGCCTAGATCCTTGTGAGCCAACTCTCTACCACGGTAGAAAACGGTAAGCTTGACCTTGTGACCAGCCACTAAGAAATTGGTGACCTTGCCAAGCTTGACCATAAGGTCGTGATCACCGATCTTGAGGCCAAAGCGCATCTGTTTTACTTCCAGATTCTTGGCACTGCGCTTAGTCTTTTGGATCTGTTTTGTCTTCTGGTAGTTAAACTTGCCCCAGTCGACGATTTTACAGACCGGTGGGTCGGCATTGGGAGAGATTTCAACCAGGTCTAGGCCTTGCTCGGCAGCTAGATCTAAAGCTTCTTGCCGCGACAAAACACCCAATTGCTGGCCGTCGTTATCTATTACGCGGAGGCGTGGGGCCCGAATATTACTATTCAGACGGGTGTGCTTGTCGATTGAGAGCTCTCCTTAACCTTTATTACTGGTCTTAAGCGCCATTGTAACAGAGTATCTAACAGAGGTCAACAAGGAAATGTTATTTTTGTCTATATTCCTCATGGCTAGAGTTCTTTAATTTGAAGGTGGGCAGATAGCCTTAAAGAACGTAGACATAATATCACTAGATAAGCTCAACGGTCCGGTGGCGGAATTGCAGGGTAGAAAGTCTATTTAAATGAGTGGAACGAAGCATCTCACGTGTCTATAGGCCAATAGAGCTTTGTTTAGCATGTTCTTATTGATGCCATGGACCGCCTAGCAAACAGGTCGTGACAGACACCTAGGCGGGTTACAAGCTATTACTGGTTCGGAAGCGGTACCATCTTTAGGTATATCGCCTGAAGCCAATATTATTTTTACGTAGTGACTCTCGGTAAAATCATAGTAACTGTAGGTAGTTAAGTAACTCAAGAATAATGAAAACCCGCTTAACTTTTATCGTTAAACGGGTTTTCGTTTTTGAGAGTTTTGGTTTGTCTTTAAGGTTTTTGTGGTGTTGGTTTTTAATGGAACAACGGCTTGCGAGAAGCCGTTGTTTTTGGTGCTTTTTGTTTTTGAGCACTTTATTTGTTCAAGTGCTGTCCCTATCTTATAAATTACCAAAAACTATGTCAATACGATTATGCTAAGTATTCTAACAAACCTGTGCATAACTTTATCCATCAGGTAGCTAATTTAATCAATTTTAGTAGATCCCGGTAGCAAATAAGGCCTCAATGGACAGGCTAGCGGCCAAATACAGTATTCTTAGTCTAAATAAAAACGGTCGTGTAGTAATACTCCCTTCAGCTACGCTTGGTAATGTCGATTTGGACCAAGACTGTAGCCTTTAAGCTCATTATGGGTGGAATCCCATGAGATCATAAGATTTAAGTTGCTGATAATCTATTCCAGACTTGGTTAGAGCCTGCTACTATCAGGATGAAATACCTGGGTATAAGGTAGGTTACTGAAGTATTTTGACCAAAATCATAATTTAACTACGCGATGTTACCTTTGTTATGAATGAAATACCACTTCAATATACTTGATATCGATAGATATATGAAAATACCTGGGTTCAGGCTGAAGTTGGGGTATCAAAAATTAAAGCTCGTAGCGTAAATAGCCTAAATTACAATCAAGCATGCCGTTCAAGCTAGGATCTAGCAAATTTTGCGATCTGACATGTCATTGCATTATAAAAAATGCAAAGTAGTTGATTCGAAAAAAACGAACGATACCCAATATGCCGCTGAGATAATTATGTTGGTCATAAATTGATAGTATTCAGGGTCCAGCGTAAGCAAGAAAAGCTAACAATGACAGCTTTAAAGGATTTTATGATTATTTATTACAACAAATCATTTTGTGTTCACTTGTCTTTACTACACCAGTCTATAGAGTGAAGTTGTAGATAACACAATATAAATTATTGACAAAAATGAAAATTTCGCGTATCTTAGAGCCAGTAAGGACAACACAAAAACTTACGCATCTCTTCACCCAAATAGTGGAAGGTACGGGACCAAAAATGTCGCTCTTGATACGCCTAAAGCGTGTCAGAGCGGTCAGTCAAGCTTAAGACGGTAAGTGCCTAATAGTCTATTTATAACGGCAGATTTACCGTCTTAGCTCCATGTTTGAGCACTATTTTTATTTGACGGCATAACCATCGGATAAACATAGTGTTTTTAAATAGAAACTGGTACTGTTTTAATCATGGCATTATCTGCTTACCTCAGTAAATTTAGTCGGCCAATTAAGGTTATTGCAGTCTGGTTAGCCTTAGTCGCTTGGTTGGTCTCAACTGACCCGCGGAAACTACCGATAGTACTGCTAATCGTTCCGTTTGGCTTATTATTTACAGCCATATTTCTAACGTTTAGTTTAATAATTAGCCGGTTCTTACCCCATACTAGTCAGGCTAAACGACGTTTGGAAGCCGGTTGTATTGCTGGGCTACCAACTTTTCTGATTTTGCTGAGTTCTGTTAATCAATTGACTTGGCGTGACGTTGCACTGGTTGCTTTTTTGTCAATTTTTCTGCTGTTCTATGCCAGTCGAGCCCGCTTTTCTAGCTAACGGTTATTTCTGCTATAATTTAGCGAATGGATCACAACACTCTACCCGCACCGCAATTCGAGTTGCCGAAGCCTAAAGCTGCCCCTGAACAGATTTTGCCGACTGATGCTTCGGTCGACCATAGTCAGGCAACCGAAAACCGTAATATGGAAACGCCGGACTTCCGGGCACCAAGCACATCGCTGTCGGTTGTTCAGGCTGCGCAGTCGGTCGCTGATACAAACCCAATCAACGCAGCTGCAGCTGGGATCTTAGCTGTATCGCCATCTCAAACCCCAGCTATTGACTCTGATTTATTGGCCGACGACGGTGATTTAATTGAGAAGGCTTGGGTTCAAAAGGCCAAGGCGATTATTGAACACACAAAAAACGACCCCTATAACCAAAATTTAGAAATAAACAAAGTTAAGAAAGACTATATCCAAAAGCGTTACCAAAAAGACGTTAAACTGACCGACGAGTGAGATCGAAGTGACTACTTTTTTAATAATCGTACTAGTATTGCTGACTGCTATAGCCTTAGTGGGTGGAATTTTATTTACGCACTCCCGTAAACTGTTGCGAGAGCAGAAAAACGTTGAACGGGGCCTCAAGATGGTGCCATTATTGATTCATTTACCACCTCCGAGTGACGATACAGAAATTGGTGGCCGTGATAGTCGTGATGTTATGGACGAGAATATCTCGAAGGCACAAATTCTATATAGCATTATTGCTAGCACCCTTCAGAAGACTAACTTTAAGACCAAATTTTATGGTCAGCGCCACTTCGCTTTTGAAATTGTTGGCCAAAAGGGCTTCGTCCATTACTATGCGGCCGTCCCTGTTAGCATGGTTGAAATCGTTAAACAGGCGGTAGTTAGCGCCTATCCAGCCGCTCGCTTAGAAGAAGTTGCCGAGCACAATATTTTTAGCCCGGTCGGCAAGATTAGTGGCACCATCGGCGGTGAACTGACCCTAAAAGAGAGCTTTGCCTACCCGATCGCCACTTATCAGGATCTCAAACGAGACGCAATGCAGTCTCTACTTAGTGCTCTGTGGAGCCTCGAAAAAGAGGATGGAGCTGGAATTCAGATCTTGATGCGCCCGGCCGACCCAGGTTGGGTAAAAAAAGCCCAAAGTATTGCCAGTAAAAAACGCAAAGGTAAAGATGGCAAGAAGGGTGGTGCATTAATTGGGGAGTGGGGCAAACAGTTAGCGACCGCCGCCGTTAAACCTCCCGAGGATAAGAAAAAAGAAGGCGATGATAAGCCGAACTTGTCTAGTCACGAACAAACTACTCTCGATGCAATCGACCAGAAGACGGCTTACCCGGGTTACGAAGTTTTGATTCGGGTGGTAGTTTCTTCTAATATTACCCAGCGGGCGCAGGCTGTTTTAGGTAATGTAGTGGCAGCTTTCTCACTGTTTGATGCCCCTGGCCGTAATGGCTTTAAGTACACGCCGTCCAACGACATCGAGAGTTTTGTAACGGCTTATATCCTACGATTTTTTCCGCCAGAGAATAATCAAAATATTTTGAATACCGTCGAGCTAGCAACGATTTTCCATTTCCCTGATCAAAAGAATATTCCGACTAGCCAGCTGGAACGCCAGGGTTCCAAGCAGGTGGACGGTCCCCGTAACATCTCCGAAGAGGGTCTGTTCTTGGGCTACAACGTCTTCCGCGGTGTCAAAAAACCAATTCGCCTGAGCGAGAATGACCGCCGTCGTCACATGTATTTGGTGGGGCAAACCGGTACTGGTAAATCGACTCTCCTAGAGAACTTGGCTCTGCAGGACATGCTCAACGGCAAGGGTTTTGCCTTTATTGATCCGCATGGTGATACGGCCGAACGTTTGCTGGCCATGGTGCCACGCGAGCGCACTGAGGACGTTATTTACTTCTGTCCAGCTGACATGGAGTACCCACTGGGCCTGAACTTGTTCGAGTTTGATCATCCCGACCAAAAGGACTTCTTGATCCAAGAGGCAATCAACATGCTATATAAGCTTTATGACCCGCAACACACTGGTATCATCGGTCCACGCTATGAGCACTGGTTCCGTAACGCCGCCTTAACTATCATGTCCAACCCCGAAGGCGGTACCTTTATCGACATTCCTAAGGTATTTACCGACAAGGCATACGAACGCAAACTCAAACAGTACGTTACTGATCAAACAGTTCTAGACTTTTGGAATAAAGAAATGGCTGCCACCAGTGATTACCACAAGAGTGAAATCCTGGGTTGGTTTGTCAGTAAGTTCGGCGCCTTCCTAAGCAACCAGATGATGCGCGACATTATTGGCCAAAGTAAGAGTTCTTTTAACTTACGGGATATCATGGACAACAAAAAGATCCTACTAGTTAATCTGAGTAAGGGGCGAACCGGTGAGCTCAACTCCAAGCTACTGGGTATGATCTTTGTAATGAAGTTCCAGGCCGCCGCTATGAGTCGAGCTTCGATACCAGAAGACGAACGTCAGGATTTCTCTCTATACGTTGATGAGTTCCAGAACTTCTCAACTGATTCGTTTGCGACGATTTTGAGTGAAGCTCGAAAGTACCACCTAAACTTGATTGTGGCTAACCAGTTTACAACTCAGCTAAGTGAAGAGATTCGTGACGCTGTCTTTGGAAACATCGGTACGGTTATCTCTTACCGGGTTGGTACCAATGATGCTGACTTCTTGTCTAAACAGTTCCAGCCAATCTTTGATGTCGATGACCTGCAGCGGATTCCGAACTTCAATACAGTGGTTAGGATGCTGATTGGCGGTGTGCCGGCTCAGCCATTTAGCATGGCTGGAATGCCCGAACTCGGCAAACCTAACCAGAAGCTCATGGAAGCGCTGAAACAGCTTTCAGCGGCTAAATATGGCCGTCCTAGGGCTAAGGTAGACGCCGAGATCATGGCGCGCATCCGGACTCCAGACGCTCCGCCTCGTCCAGCCGTCCCAGCCTACGGTGCCCAATCGCCGTTTGGTGCAGCTGCCACTCGTCCACCAGCCAGTGCGCCGGGAACTCGTCCAGCTACTCCAGGTAGCGGTTCATCTTTCTTAGATGATTGGCTCGCTAAGCGCCGAGCACCAGGTTCTCCAGTTGGGGTTGCCCCGGCTGGACAAGCCCTACCATTCGCGCAACCGACTCCAGCTCCACGTCCAGTTGCTCCAATGCTACAACCAGCTCCGCCTACGCCAATTCTAGTTCCCGAACCCGCTAAACAACCAGCAATGCCGATGCCAGAGGCTACCGCAACACATGCACCTTCGCAAATCGTTACGCCACTCGTTAAGCCTGGTGGGCCAACCGCAATGACCCCAGCCTATCAAGTTATTAACACTGCTCCAGCTCCAAAACCAATGCCAGAACCGATTATAATGAAGAACCAGGCCGATTTATCGGTTGAAGCTGACCCAAAATCCTCTATGAACACGCAAAAGCGTAATAACAGCAAGTCGGGTGAAATCCACCTTAAAGCTCACGTACCTGACGCTAATGCACAAGACCCTGAAGACACTATATACATCGACAACGAAGGTCTGCTACACGACCGCGGTGCAGAAGAAGAAGCCAGCAAGACAGCCAAAAAGCCCTAGACAGTCTTCTTATTCAGAAAGATGCGCCCGAGGAGTTCGATAATTAGGCCGATAAAGAAGCCACCGACAAAAAACATAGCGAATAATAGATAGTTGTACTTGAAGCCGTAGTGTTTACTCATGTATAGGAAGAAACTACTGCCGATTAGGGCGCAGATGCCGCCCGTCAGAACGCCAGAGGGGCGGGCTACGGTCTTTTCGCCGACGCGGCTGACTGTCTCGACGACTGGCTGGTGTATGGCCTTACTGAGGGCTTTATTCGGGGCTGAAAGATGTTTGCGTACGCGCGTCATAGTTCGATTCCAGGTTTGCTGTTTGAGTTCTCGGTTCACATACAAAGGCGATTCGGACGGACCAGTTTTTTCATGGCTAACTAAATCTTTCCCGGCAATGGCTTCTTCTTTGGCGTGCTTTGATAGTTCGGCAACAGGTTCCAGATCATGTTTTTCGTGACGTGGTTGATGCTCGGGAGCAGCCTCACGCTGGTTAGTCTCATGCTCAGCGCCCTTAGGGGAGGAGAAGCGTTCGTGTCCTTTTTGTAATTGCTCGCTCATTTTAGGCTCCTGTTATCGCTTCTTGGCGGACTAGTTCAATTTCTTTACTTAATAGACGGCTGCGGGCGAAGAAGTAGCCGACAATGCTCATGATGACAAAACCGATTAACAAATTGGAGCCAGGACCAGTGTTAGGAAGGCTGGTAGTTAGCTGTTCGGTGACTTTGATTGGTGACCCTGGAAGGTGAATGTTAACTGAAGTATTACCGTAAACATTGGTCATGGTCAGGTCGAATTTACCAGGGTTAGACAATGATACTGGTGTTTGCGGAACAGGATTCTTAACTTTAACCGTGATCTGCTTGGTGACTGTGGCGCCAGCTTTGATGTCGATGGCCGGGTAACGAACGTTGTTTTTTCCATCGATCGCACCACCGTGCAGGTCGATAACGTCGGCATAATCCAGGACATCGCTAATATTCTCTTGGACCACGAACTTCTTAACAGTGGCTTTGCCGGTGTTTTTGACGATTAGGTTATATGTGATGACATCACCAGCTTTGGCAGTAGTGCCGTTAGCGTTAGCTACATGCTGGCTGTCGTTGCTAGCCGTCTTAGATAGAACCAAGCAAACATCGCTACAGATTGGCGGTGGTGGTGGTAAAGGTGGCTGTTCAACAGAAACACTGCGGAGGCAATTACCCTGTAGGCTGCCGGCAATTAATTGGCCGCCATCCCAGGTAGCTGCAGTGCGAAACTGGTAGTGACCCGGAGTATTGAGGATGAAGCTGGCGTTTGTCGAATCGTCAGCCAACCCATTTTTGAACAGTACGTTATTATGCGAAACTGGTGAGACTACCGGTTTGCCAGTATCAAGATTAATATAGTCGTAGTTGATGTTGATGGTTTGACCAGCTGGCAAGTTGGCGCCTGTATATTGGCCACGAACGGTCATGGTAGTACCTTTTTTGAGAACTTCTCCAGCTTCGTGGTCACCGAGTAGGATACTACAAGAGGCGCTTTTTACAGTTGGCGGTGGCGGCGTGTAGTGGCCGATGATTACTAAGTTGCCACAATCATAAAGGATCATGAATGTGGTCCCGGAATTATTGGTTCCAACTAAAGCTTTGTAAGAAGAGTAGGCTCCGCTATCCCAGCTATGCAGGGGGCGCATAAAATAAGTCCGGCCGTTGATGCTAACGCCGTATTCACCTGATTTACCGTAAGGCAGCCGGCCCATCGAGTATAGCTGACCACCGTAATCGGTGGAACGGATAGTCTGGGTTGAGGCGTTAGCGACGTTACTACAGGAGATGTTGTAGTAGGCCAGGATGGTGCCGTAATCTTTGTTTCCATCAATACAGTTGAAGACGGCTTGGTCGCGGTTGGCAAAGCCGCCGGTGATTAGGTCGTTGTTAACGTCTTGAGCCGAGCTAGCCGTTGGTGGCGCAATGATGGCGAACAATTGGACGACCATTGTTAGGGCGATGAATACAAAACCTAGGCGACGTATGGAGGTTTCTTGCTTAAGTCGTTTGGAGTAAAAAGTTACCTGAGTAATTAAACTGGGGTTGTAGGGCAGGTTACTGACTAGGCGTTTGAAGGTTGTTTTTTTATTCTTCATTTTTAGTACTTAGGCTTTAGCTTTTAGGGTTTTGATACTTCTTGCGCTTATTTAACCATGAAAACGCGTGTTTAAGCAACAATGTTTTAAAAGGAACGTATGCCAGTTGTACCCAGCCGATAAATCAACTATAATAAGAGGTAAGCAGTGGAAAGTTAAAAAGAAGACTTTTGAGGGTATTTACAGAGTGAGCAAAGAAAAAGCCTATGACGCGCAGCAGATCCAGGTACTTGAGGGACTAGAGCCGGTTCGTAAACGACCTGGTATGTACATTGGTAGTACCGGGCGCGAGGGCTTGCATCACTTAGTTAAAGAAATCGCCGATAACTCAGTTGACGAAGCAATTGCTGGTTTTGCCAGTGAACTCCACGTCACGCTATTGGCTGATGGTGGCGTCCGCGTCAAAGATAATGGTCGCGGTATTCCGGTCGACAAAATGGCCAAGACTGGCCTAAGTGCTCTAGAAACAGTGCTAACAGTCCTGCACGCCGGCGGTAAGTTCGGTGGTGGCGGCTATAAGGTTTCTAGTGGTTTGCACGGTGTTGGTAGTAGTGTGGTTAACGCTCTTTCTACCAAATTTGTGGCTGAAATTCACAAAGACGGCTTTATCTGGACGCAAGAATACGAACGCGGTGTGCCGCAAGCCCCAGTCAAAAAAGGTGTAAAAACCGACGATACCGGCACAATCATGACTTTTTACCCAGACGAAACTATTTTCGAGACGGTTGTCGTCGAATACGAGTGGGTAGTCGACTATTTGCGCCACCAAGCCTACCTAACGAAAGGTATTCGTACCTTCGTGGCCGACGAGCGAACAGGTGATCGTTGTAGCTTTTATTTCGAAGGTGGAATTCAGTCTTATGTTAAACACCTAAACCTTGGTAAAGAATTAGTCGATGACGATGTTTTTTACGTCGACAAAGCAGTTAAAGACGTCAGTGTCGAGCTGGCGGTCCAATACACTCATTCCTATACCGAAACTATCAACGCTTTCGCTAATAACGTCTTCAACCCTGATGGTGGTAGCCACTTAACTGGTTTCCGCTCGGCTCTAACCCGAGTTATTAACGATTATGCCCGCAAGAATGGCATGATCAAAGAAAAAGAAGAGAACTTGTCCGGCGAAGATACACGCGAAGGCATCACCGCTGTTATCCTGGTTAAAATGCCTGATCCGCAGTTTGAGGGCCAGACCAAGAACAAGCTCGGTAATCCCGAAATTCGTGGTTACGTCGAGACCGTCATGGGTGAACACTTTGCCTACTACTTAGAAGAAAACCCGGCTATTGCCAAGAAGATCGTTGGAAAGGCCTTACTGTCGGCTCGTGCCCGTAAAGCTGCCCGTGCTGCTCGCGAAAATATCATCCGAAAGGGCGTCCTGGAAGGCTCCGGTTTACCTGGTAAGCTAAGCGATTGTTCTAGCAAAAACCCAGCTGATTCTGAAATCTATCTGGTAGAGGGTGACTCAGCCGGTGGTTCTGCTAAAAGTGGTCGCGATAGCAAAACTCAAGCTATATTGCCTCTAAGAGGTAAGGTCCTTAATGTTGAGCGGGCTCGTTTGGACAAGATGCTCGCCAACAATGAAATCGTGACTCTAATTAAAGCTCTGGGTGTTGGTATCGAAGAGCAGTTTAATATGGAGGGCCTGCGTTATCACCGGATTGTGCTAATGACCGATGCTGACGTCGATGGATCCCATATTAACACCTTACTGTTGACCTTCTTTTTTCGCCACATGCGCCCAATTATCGAAGGTGGTTATCTCTACCTCGCAAAACCACCGCTATATCTTTTAAAAGGTGCCGGCAACAAACGCCAGTATGCCTATAGCGACGCCGAGCGTGACCAGATGGTTGACGCCCTGATTGCCGAACGCAAAGATCGTGGTACTGCTGTTAATGCCAATGACGACCGCAAAAAGCAATCTGGCCTAGTCGACATACAGCGCTATAAGGGTCTTGGAGAAATGGATGCTGAGCAGCTTTGGGAGACGACCATGAACCCCGAAAACCGGGTATTAATACAGGTGCGAATCGAAGATATGGAGAAGACCGACGCTATCTTCAATAAGTTAATGGGTTCAGAGGTAGAACTGCGCAAGAACTTCATCCAAACTCATGCTAAATTCGTAAAGGACTTGGACGTTTAAGATGGACGACGATAAAACACCGATTGAAGATATCGAAGAAGTACTAGCCAAAGAAATGCCAGCAGAAGTCGGGCCTCGTAGCCTCGATCAAACTGCTGTTGAGTATCTAGACACCAATCACTCGCGTACTGTTGAGTTACGTACAGTCGAAAACGTCATGGAAGATAGCTACCTCCGTTATTCGATGAGTGTTATCGTCGCTCGTGCTTTGCCAGACGTCCGTGACGGCCTTAAACCAGTCCATCGCCGTATCTTGTATTCGATGGACAAGAACGGTTGGCGTCCCGGTTCTAAGTTCGTAAAATCAGCCCGTATTACGGGTGACGTTATGGGTAAGTATCACCCGCACGGTGACGTAGCTATTTATGACGCAATGGTTCGCTTGGCCCAGGACTGGTCGACTCGTTATCTGTTAGTTGATGGTCAGGGTAACTTTGGTTCGATGGACGGGGATCCACCGGCTGCTCAACGTTATACTGAAGCGCGCATGGCTAAAGCCGGTATGGCGCTACTCGAAGATATCGATAAGGAAACTGTTGATTTCCGTGATAACTACGATGGTAGCGAACAAGAACCAGAGGTGCTGCCAGCTAAATTGCCAAACCTCTTATTGAACGGCCAGATGGGTATTGCTGTTGGTATGGCTACCAACATCCCACCACATAACTTAACCGAGCTAGTTGATGCCACTGTTATGATGATCGACAACCCAGATTCAACCCTGGATGATCTGATGGAACACATGAAAGGTCCCGATTTTCCAACTGGTGGTATAGTTTACGGTCGCGACTCAATCCGAACTGCTTTTGCGACCGGTAAAGGTGGTGTAATCGTTCGTGGTGTGGCTGACATCCATGAGAATAACAAGGGTCGCCACCAAATTATCGTTACTGAAATTCCTTATGCCCTCAACAAAGAGAGTTTGATTATTAAGATTGCCGACCTAGTTCACGACAAAAAAATTACCGGTATTAGCGATATCCGTGACGAGTCCGCTCGTGGTAACGTCCGCATTGTGATTGACCTAAAGAAAGATGCTTATCCTAAGAAGCTTCTGAACCAGCTCTACAAGATGACACCACTACAAACGGCCTTCCACTACAATATGCTAGCCCTGATTGACGGCATCCAGCCACGTGTTTTGGGTGTTCAGGATATCCTGCTGGAGTACATTAAACACCGTAAGAACGTCGTTCGCCGTCGTACTGAGTTTGAACTCCGTAAGGCCAAAGAACGGGCTCATATCCTGGAAGGCCTAAAGATCGCGCTTGATCACATCGACGAAGTGATTGCCATTATCCGCGCCAGTCAGACGACTGACGAAGCTCAGACCAACCTGATGGAAAAGTTCTCACTCAGTGAGATTCAGGCTAAGGCCATCTTGGCTATGCAATTGCGGGCTCTAGCTGGTCTAGAACGCCAACGTATCGAAGATGAACTTACTGAACTACTCAAGTTAATTGGCGTCCTGGAAGGCATTTTGGCCGACGAAAAGAAGATTCTAAAGATCATCAAAGACGAGCTAGCCGACCTCAAGAAACAATTTGGTGACGAGCGTCGTACCAAAGTTATTCCGCAAGAACTTGGCAAGATGAGCGACGAAGATCTAGTACCTGACGAACAGGTTGTTGTAACGCTTACATCAGCTAACTACATCAAGCGTAGTTCTATAGCTGACTACCGAAAACAGGGACGTGGTGGTAAGGGTAAGCGCGGTATGGTTACCCGTGAAGAAGACATGATTGAGCACGTTGTAAACGCCAGCACCCACGACTTCCTGCTGTTCTTTACTAACAAGGGTCGAGTTTTCCGCTTAAAGACCTACGAAGTACCGGCGACTAACCTAAGTGCCAAGGGAGTAGCCATAGTTAACTTGTTACAACTCCAGCCCGAAGAAAAGGTCAGCTCGATTATTAACGTCTCTAAGACCGACAGCGCCAGCAACCTGATTATGTGTACCGTCAGAGGGGTGGTTAAGAAGACTCCTTTTGAGCAGTACCAAAATGTTCGACAATCTGGTTTGATTGCGATTAACCTAGATGAAGGCGATGAACTCCGTTGGGTCCGCATGACTACTGGTAGCGATGAGGTGATTATCTCAACGTCACTCGGTCAAGCCATTCGTTTTGACGAAAAAGACGCCCGACCAATGGGTCGCGCTTCTCGCGGTGTCCGCGGCATCCGCTTGCGCGCTAATGACTATGTGATTGGCATGGATGTGGTATCTGAAGACGCAAGTATATTCGTTATCAGCGAGTTTGGTTACGGTAAACGAACCAAGGTTAGTCAATTTACAGCCCACGCTCGTGGCGGGGTTGGTATCCGTTCGGCGGTCGTTAACAAGAAAACCGGTGATCTAATCGGTGTGAAAGCCCTCTCCAGCGCCGATGACGAAGAAGTGATCATTATATCGTCTCAAGGCCAAACTATCCGCCTGGGCCTTAAAGATATCCCGGCACTCGGCCGTGCTACCCAGGGCGTTCGCATCATGCGCCTCGGCGAGAAAGATCGCGTCGTCTCACTGGCCCTAGTCAAGAAATCTACAGAAGAGGAAGAGGCCGCCGAGAACGCCGCCCTCCCACTAGAACAGACTAAAGTGGCCGAAAAGCCCAAAACTGCTAAATCTAATAATTAGTAAGCACTATGACAACCATAAGAGGTGTTGCAAGTAACACAACGACACCTTGCTGTTTTATCTGTTTAATCTATTGACACGCCTCTATCTAACAGGTAAGATGAATAAAGCTTTTTTGGAGTTTGTATTCGAGTGTCCCCGAAAGCCGTAAGGTTAGCATCGGGTAGCTGCGAATCACAAAAGAGAAAGAACGTTAAAAATTGAATAGTGCAAATCAACGTCAATTTAGTATATGGAATTGTTTTAAAATATGTCAGAAGGTAGCCCTTCGGGGCTACCAGTTCGACTAAGTTAAGGTTAAATTCTTTTTTGGAGAGTTTGATCCTGGCTCAGGATGAACGCTGGCGGTGTGCCTAATACATGCAAGTCGAGCGGTAAGGCTCTGCACTTAGTATTCGATCGTGTTAGTTTGTCTAACGGAGCGAAGCAACTCAAACCTAGGCTAGGGGAGATGCGGGGAGCGAGATTGAATAATGGGTGTAGAGTACACGAGCGGCGGACGGCTGAGTAACACGTAGGAACGTACCCCAAAGTGAGGGATAAGCACCAGAAATGGTGTCTAATACCGCATGTGCTCTAAGGAGTAAAGCTTTATGCGCTTTGGGAACGGCCTGCGGATGATTAGCTTGTTGGTGAGGTAAAAGCTCACCAAGGCGACGATCATTAGCTGGTCTGAGAGGATGATCAGCCAGACTGGGACTGAGACACGGCCCAGACTCCTACGGGAGGCAGCAGTAGGGAATTTTCCACAATGGGCGAAAGCCTGATGGAGCAACACCGCGTGCAGGATGAAGGCCCTTGGGTTGTAAACTGCTTTTATAAGTGAAGATTATGACGGTAACTTATGAATAAGGATCGGCTAACTCCGTGCCAGCAGCCGCGGTCATACGGAGGATCCAAGCGTTATCCGGAATTACTGGGCGTAAAGAGTTGCGTAGGCGGCATAGTAAGTAGGTAGTGAAATGATGGGGCTCAACCCCATGCCCATTATCTAAACTGCTAAGCTAGAGTATGAGAGAGGTAACTGGAATTTCCTGTGTAGGAGTGAAATCCGTAGATATAGGAAGGAACACCGATGGCGTAGGCAGGTTACTGGCTCATTACTGACGCTCAGGCACGAAAGCGTGGGGAGCGACCGGGATTAGATACCCCGTTAGTCCACGCCGTAAACTATGGATGCTAGCTGTGTGTCGTATCGACCCGATACGTAGCGAAGCTAACGCGTTAAGCATCCCGCCTGTGGAGTACGGTCGCAAGACTAAAACATAAAGGAATTGACGGGGACCCGCACAAGCGGTGGAGCGTGTTGTTTAATTCGATGGTAAGCGAAGAACCTTACCCAGGCTTGACATCCTGCTAATCTTTCCGAAAGGAGAGAGTGCCTTCGGGCCGCAGTGACAGGTGTTGCATGGCCGTCGTCAGCTCGTGTCGTGAGATGTTTGGTTAAGTCCATCAACGAGCGCAACCCTTGTGAGTAGTTGAATTTTTCTACTCAGACTGCCCTGGTAACAGGGAGGAAGGGGGGGATGATGTCAGGTCAGTATTACCCTTACGCCTGGGGCTACAAACACGCTACAATGGCCGGTACAAAGGGCTGCCAAGTCGCGAGACGGAGCAAATCCCATCAAAGCCGGTCTCAGTTCGGATAGCAGGCTGAAACTCGCCTGCTTGAAGCTGGAATCGCTAGTAACGGTAGGTCAGCACACTACCGTGAATACGTTCCCGGGTCTTGTACACACCGCCCGTCAAACCATGAAAGTCACCAATACCTGACGTCCTAGCTTGTCTAGGCCTAAGGTAGGGGGGATGATTGGGGTTAAGTCGTAACAAGGTATCCGTACCGGAAGGTGCGGATGGATTACCTCCTTTCTAGGGAGAAAACAAGCCATGGACCTCTATAGAGTCCATGAGCTATGGTTGATCCTGGTAACTGTCATTAAAACGCAACAGTTACTTTAGCAAGCTTGCTTGCCAGGAATGCGATATCACCTTACGATCTTGCCGTTTGATTTGCACTATCCAGTTTTTAACTTCAATAAAGAAGCACCCCTGAAGAGGTGCTTCTTTTAATGCCGTTTAAAAGTTTAAGATTATCTTAGTAATAATTCCAAGGTTTTCTTGAGAAGATAGTCATTGTTTAAATCTACTGTAAGCATTAGAATGATAACTATACATATAACGGGGGCGTTGTTATTGGATGGTCAGGTTATATAAAGTCACAATTGTGACCACGAAAAGCATTTGGCTAAGGGGGTTAATCTTTGGCCAGTTTTTGCTGATTAGCTTATTGCTTATTTCGCCTAGTTTAGTTTCGGCTGCCCCTCTGTCAGTAGGTTACACAACGACGCAAAAACTCCCCAATGGCAGCCTGGTAGCGCCGGACAGTCAGCAAAATGGCGCAGTTGTTGCCGCCAACTCGACCAATAACAGTAACCTATTAGGGGTGGTGGTGGCCACTAGCACGGTCAGTGTCTCGCAGTCTAACAGCCAGGTTCAGGTTAGTACCGATGGCACCAACTACGTTTTGGTTAGCGATATTAATGGTTCGGTCAAAAAAGGAGACAAGATTATGGCCTCGCCTCTTGATGGTATCGGTATGAAGGCGACTGAAATTGGTAAAGTTATCGGCACGGCTCAAGGCGATCTGAATAATCAGTCGCAAGCCGCCCAGACTAAAAAAATTACTGATATACACGGTGTTCAGAAGCCAGTTCTAATCGCCATGCTGCCAATAACCGTTAATGTTGCATTTTATCAGCCGGCCGAACACGCTACCGCTGTTCCTAAGCTACTTAGAGATGTCAGTAGCTCTATCAGTGGCAAGGAAGTTCCTACCGGTCGATTATGGGCATCTTTGGTTGTTATTATCGTCGGCCTACTGATCGTAATTGTGCTACTCTACGGGGCAGTTCGTAGCTCGATAGGTGCGATTGGGCGTAACCCGTTAGCAAAAAATGCTATACAGCGGAGTATGACCAAAGTGATCGGTTTAGCAATTTTTATTCTGGCTGTCTGTAGTAGCGCCGTATATCTGATTTTAAGGGGGTAATATGATAGATCAAAACCAATTCGGCATCGTCATCCTGGCAATCTTTATTTTAAATGGCCTATTGCTAATTTGGGTGATCGATCAGATGAGTCGATTACGCCAGGGACACAAACAACCTGAGCAACCAGCAGCCCCAGACCCCGCGATAATCGACAAACAGCAGCTCGCAGAAACTATGCAGCAAAAGGCCGAAGCCGAAGTAGCGGCAATCACCGCGAAAATGGCCGAAAACCTCGGCAGTTTCAATAGCCAACTTGAGGCGGTGCTTCTTAACCAGGCTACCACGACTCTAAAAGCCCAGCTGACTCAAACTGGGCAGACGGTAGTTGATTTTAACAATGCATTGAAAGTAACTGTGGCAAGTATGACGGCCACGCTCATGGAGGCTAGCAAAGCTGCACAGAGCCAGTTAGAGGCAGGCGTCGTCGAGCAGGAACGGTTATTGATTGGCCAGTTCGAAAAAAACCTAGCCAGTGTGATTAATAATTATCTGATAACTGCTTTGGGTCATGACAGTGTAACGACCGAGCAAACTGCTCAAGTTATACGTCAGCTAGAGGCCAACAAGGACGAACTGAGGAAGGATTTGCTGCATGAAAAATAAATTACCCCTTAGCATTGTGACGCCAGCTGATGTCACTGACTGCTTAAGCGACCTAAGCCAGTACCAAAAATCAGTTCAAAATAATCATTTAGTGCATAAGGTCGGCGGGGCCACCAAGCCAGCCGTCACGGAGTTGAGCCAACCAGCCATCGACCTTCTGGGGGTGGGCGAAAAACTGCCAACAAACGAAGATATAATTCAGGCTATGGACTATCTAGCAGCTCTTCACAAGCAACCCCTGGTGCTACATCTAACAGTTGTGGCTGAGCTGCCGCTGAAGGGCCAGGTCGCGATTGCAGAATGGTTCCGAGATAGCTGCCATCCCGAAGCGCTACTAAGTTTTAGCGTTAATTCTCAGATTGGCGGAGGAATTAAGGTACGTACCCCTTATCATTTGCATGATTATTCTTACGCCAGCCAACTAGAGGCCAATAAAAAGGATTTAATTAAGGAGTTGGCTCGTGTCTAGCTTTAAAGAACTTGTCGACAAGGGTAACCCTATTGGAGAGGTTGTTGCTACCGACCGATTTTTTGTAACGGTTAGGGGTTTGTATGAGGCCGGTATTAATAACCAGGTTTTATTTGAGAATGGGGACAAAGGCCTAGTTTGGGAAGTCTCTGGTAACGAAACGACTATCCTAAATCTGAGTGGTGAGTTGATGACGATAGGTATGGTGGTTGTACTCGAGAGCGACGTCCTGAAAGTATTAGTTGGGTCTGAGATGGTGGGTCGCGTGATTACAGTCGACGGTAGCCCTTTGGATGGCAAGGGTGCATTACTGCTTGATTCTAGTGAAAATGTTTTTAAAACGGCAGCACCAATTATTGAGCGCACTGCCTCAGACGAACAACTAATAACCGGTGTCACGGTTGTGGACACCATCTTCCCAGTAGTTTTAGGTCAGCGCGTAGCTGTAATTGGCGACGCTCGCACCGGTAAGAGCACCTTCCTGACTCAGTTGGCCGCTGTTAAAAGCGGTAACCGCAAGTACGTGTATGTTTTGATTAATAAGCGCCAGGCTGATGTCCAGAGTCTTTTGCGTCGCCTCCAAAAGTCTGGGGCTATTGATCAGACAGTCGTATTGGTGGCTAACGTTTTTGAATCTTTGGGTCAGGCCTACATCGCGCCCTACGTTGGTTGCGCCATTGCTGAATACCTGCGAGCTCAAGGAAGCGACGTTGTAATTATCTATGATGACCTGACAAATCATGCCAAAATATACCGAGAAATCGCTCTGTTGGCCCATGCCAGTGCTGGCCGTGATTCATACCCAGGTGATATCTTCTTTACGCATTCCTCCTTATTAGAGCGAGCTGGTTGTTTTACTGATTCGGCCAAAAGCATTACAGCACTGCCAGTAATCGTAACACCGGATGATGACATTACTGGTTATCTAGCCACCAACATGATGTCAATCACCGACGGACAGCTAATTTTTACCAGAGAGAATTTCCAAGAAGGTATTCGGCCAGCCGTAAATACGGGCTTGTCAGTTTCTAGGATCGGTGGTCGAGCCCGCAGTAAAAAATCCCAGGAACTGGTTAAAATCCTACTCAAAAAAATTAATGATTATAATCAGGCAGTTGAATTTTCTTCTTTTGACGCTGGCGAGACATCGGCTTCGTGGGTGGATATCAAGATCGGTGAGCGAATCATCGATATTTTTAAGCAGAGTCCCGACGAGACATTTGGCATTCTCCAGCAACAAATACTATTGGAAGCGGCCTTGCGAGCTCCTGCTACCGGTAACCTGAATACATCCCTACTCAAAGAAACTGTTACGGCTCTGGGTTCTAAGTTATCCACTGCTCAGTACAACTCCCAGCTAAAGGCTCTGCTAAAAATTGAAGGTCTGGTCAGGTAAGTCATGAAGAACTCAATTATGTTCAAAAACCGGCTCCAAGAAATTACTACCATTCAGAACCTCACAGCCGCCCTGGAAGGCGTAGCTAGTATTAAGATCGCTCGGATTAAACAGCGGGTTTTACCAGGACGAGAATGTTTTGAAGAGTTGTGGCGAACTTACTCACAACTGCGTATAGACTCCGACCGCCACAAGCGATTTATCTCCACCAGTCAAGAACGATTCAGTAACCATAAAACCCTATATATTATTATTACTTCAGACGGTAACCTAAGCGGCCTGATTGACCAGAAGATCATTAACTACTTCTTAAGTGCTCGCGAAGAAAAAGACGCTGAGATTGCTATGATGGGTAGCCACGGCGCCTCTATATTGGAGAAATTCGGCATGACACCAAACAAAGTATTCTCATTCCCGGAGATAGGTGATGAACAGAAGATCCAAGAGATGAGCCATTTCATTGATGACTACGCTAAAATAACCGTTTTCTATCAATCCTACGTGTCGCTGAGTAATCAAACTGTTCGCACGATTGACTTGCTTAACGCCGTTGCGACACTTGGTGACGAAACTGCCGCTGCTAACCCTGCTGGCGCCACTACTAAACAAGAGGTTATTAGCAGCCATGACTATTTCTTTGAACCTTCTCTCAAAGAAATTATTAAAACTATGGAAGCGACCATGTTACAGATTGCGCTCCGTGAGGTCATATTAGACTCGCACCTTGCTCAGTTAGCCAGTCGTTTTAACGCTATGTTGGTGGCCGAAGACAGGGCCCGCAAGCAGCGCGGTGTTATGTTCAACTCATGGCACAAAGCTAAACGCGATGAGAACGATAAGCAGCTGCGTGAGAGCGTTACTACAGGGGAGGCAATATGAAAGAACAATTTGGGCGTATCAGTGCCATAAGAGGATCTGTAGTCAAGGTTACGGTCGAACCGGACAGCCCCGAGATAGCAACTAAAACTATCTTGTCGGTGGTCGGTGCGCCACACGTCTTTCTGGAGGTTCAATATTACTCCGACCAAACTGACATCGTTTGCCTTAACCTGAAAGGCGACCCCGGTATCAAAAGGGGTGACAGTGTCACTAACACCGGCCAAACTGTCACTGTTCCGGTTGGCAGGGAGGCGCTGGGAAGAATTTTTAACGCTGTCGGCGAGACGGTTGACGGTGGTGAGCCGATTAAGCTCAAAGACCGACGCAGTATCTATCAGGTCGCGCCGCATCCACTGTCTATGATTGGTGCCCAAACGCCACAGATTTTGGAAACAGGCATCAAGGCTATCGACTTCTTTACGCCATTCCTCAAGGGCTCTAAGATCGGCATTATCGGTGGAGCCGGCGTTGGTAAGACGGTTCTAACTATGGAGCTAATGCACAATATCACCCGCCCTGGTAGGTTGGCCTTTTTCTTGGGTATTGGCGAACGTATAAGGGAAGGTTACGAGCTTTACCAGACTTTAAAAAAGCAAAATCTGCTAGATAGTTTAGTGATGTTCTTTGCGCAGATGAATGAACCGGCGGCCATGCGTGTTATGATTGGCGCCACGGCGGCAGCTATGGCCGAAGATTTCCGTGACAATCAGAAAGCTGACGTGCTGTGTTTTATAGATAATATCTATCGCCAGGTACAGGCCGGCAACGAACTGTCGACAACCATGGGCCGGGTATCATCGGAAGGTGGCTATCAGACCAGTCTGTTCTCTGACTTACTGCGCTTTCAGGATCGATTAACTTCTAATGAAAATGGTTCGATCACGTCAATTCAAACCATCTATGTCCCGGCCGACGATCTAAGTGATCCAGCTGTTCAGGAAATATCCCAGCAGCTCGATGCGGTGCTGGTTTTAAGCCGCTCTGTAGCCGAAAAAGGCATCCATCCATCAATAGATATTGTAAGAACTACATCAGCAGTAGTGGCTCCGGAGTTTGTTGGCGAACGTCATTTTAACCTCGTAACTATCGTCAAAACACTTATGGATAAGTACCAAAGATTGCACAACGTTGTAGAAATTGTCGGTGAAAATGAGCTAGCTGCCAAGGATCATCAGGACTACAAAATTGCTCAAAGTCTAATCAGCTTTTTCTCCCAGAATATGTTTGTAACCGAGGATATTACTGGTCAACCTGGCGAGTACGTCACCCGCGAGGACACACTGAAAGGGGTAGAGGAGATTATAATTGGTGCCAGATCCTAGACCACAATTCTCACTAATCATTCTATCGCCTAGTCAGAAATATTATGATGGCCCAGCCGTTTCGGTATCAGCAACCAACAAGGCCGGTGCTTTTGATATTTTAGAGGGCCATACTAACTTCTTTTCTTTATTGCTACCAGGGGTGATTAAGGTTGATACTGGTGATAAGCCAATCGAGATTTCGGTATCTAGCGGAATCATCAAAGTTACCCAAGACAAAGTTACGCTTTTCGTAAACGTTTAAGTTTATAATTTATTAACAGGGACGATAACTCCTTTCCATAACTAAAACCTAAAACAGGGGTAGACATAAGCATAATATACCCATACAATTAACACATAAAGTGAACGGATAAACGAACACATAAACGGAGCTCTGTTGTGGAAACAGATCCAACCAATAACAATAACCCCATAACCCCTCTAGCAGGGGAAGGGGACAACCTACCCGACCTAGCTTCTGTCATGGAGTCTGTTCAAGAGCAGGCTACCCCAGTTACTTCATCTATCTCCACCAGCCCATCCCTTACTACCACCGCCCCAGACGGTGGAGCCCTACCATTGTCTGCTCCTAGTAGCCCAGATACTCCAAGTACCCCTAAACCTAGCCGGGACTATCCTAAGTGGTTCATCCGCGGGGGCGTAGCCACCGCTGTGGTAGTTGGTCTGGTTGGCCTGGGCTACCTGTTCAACCGTAGCTTGCACCACAAGCAGGCTAGCTTAACTCAAACCGGTACCTCCGCCAGTGCCAACTTTGCTCCTACCTCCGCACCTCTCAATGACCTTTCCGCCCAGAGTACTACCGGCCTTAAGGTAGTTAGCGACATATCCGCCAGCCTAAGTGTTAACGGCGCGCTAAACGTTAACGGTGCTCTAGTTATCTCCTCCAGTGGTAAACCAACTAACCCTATCAAGGGACAATTGTACTTCTCCCAAACAGACAACAAGCTTTACTTCTACAACGGCACCACTTTTGTGGATGTTACCTACGCCTCCACCCTACCTGCTCCAACCACTCCAGTTACTAGTCTCCAAGGCCAAACGGGCGCCATCACCCTGAATGCTGGGGCAGGGGTTGCTGTTACCGGTACCACCATCTCTAACACCGGTGTCCTGTCCTTGCTATCTGGTAGTAGCAATCTAGCTATTAGCTCAGACGGCAACGGTGGCTACACCATCATAGATAACAGCCCAATTGCCTCTAGTGTCCAGCTCCAAAACAGCACCCCCGGTAGTCCCCAAACTGGCAACATTAACATCTCCGGTACCATGGTGGCGGCCGCCTTCCAGGGTGACGGCAGCACTCTAACCAACCTTAATGCCAGTAACATTGCCACCGGCACTCTAGCCGACGCCCGCCTGAGTACTAACGTCACACTGCAGGGCAATACCTTCAACAACGCCAGCCAACTAGTCCAGCTAAACGCCTCCGGCTACCTACCAGCCCTAAGCGCCATTAACCTAACTAACCTAAATGTTTCTAACGCTACGGCCGGCACTCTAGCCGACGCCCGCCTGAGTACTAACGTCACGGTCCAGGGCAATACCTTCAACAACGCCAGCCAACTAGTCCAGCTAAACGCCTCCGGCTACCTACCAGCCCTAAATGGTTCACTTCTCACTAGCCTCAACGGCTCCAGTATCTCTACTGGCACTGTCGCCGACGCCCGCCTGAGTACTAACGTAGCATTGCTTAACGGCACCAACACCTTTAGCGCCGGTAACACCTTTAACAGTGGTATCACTACTAACTCGATAACCCCTAACTCTGCTCTAACTCTCGGCGCTGCCGCTCAGAGCTTTACTCTGCAAGGCAATGGTAGTAGTACTATTGCCTCCACTAAGTCGGGCTTCACCACTACAATTGGTTTTGCCGGTACACCAGTTGGTAACCTAACCTACAACTTCGACAACTCCATCCCAGCCGGTACCTACGACATCTGTACTACTAGGGGCAACTGTGCCGGAACTGGTACCGGCGTTACCACCAGTCTAGGCGGTACCGTTAACCACCTGGCTCTGTTCACCGGCTCCCAGAACATTGGCGACTCGTCAGTAAGCGACAACGGCGCCACTGTCACTGTCCAGAATACTGCCAACTCCACCAATGCCTTCCAGATCCAGAACCTAGCTGGCACTTCCAACCTTTTCGTGGCAGATACCACTAATACCCGCATCGGTATTGGCAAAACCAGCCCTGGTTACAGCCTAGATGTTAACGGCGATGTTAACTCCTCAACTGGTCTACGGGTAGGCGGTAACCTAGTTTGTGTCAGTACTGGCTGTAGCGCCGCTAGTGGCTCAGGTTTCTACCTCAACAACAGCACTAGCCTGCAAACAGCTGCCAACTTTAACATCCAGTCTGCTAACGCTGTCAGTATTGGTGGGGTCATCAAGGGCGCTACCAGCCAAACGGCTGACCTGTTTGATCTAGTTCAAGGGGCCACTACTGTCGCTAAGTTCACCCCAGCCGGTAACCTAGACATAACTGGCCAGTACAAAGTTAACGGTAGCCAGATAGCTTCTTCTAACCTAAGTGACAGTACTAACCTCGCTCTCCTTAACGCTAACCAAAGCCTAAGCGGTAACAACACCTTCACCGGTACCGTTAAGCAACAGAACGCTAGCAACTCCACCAGTGCCTTCCAGATCCAGAACACGGCTGGTACTAGTAACCTGCTGATCGCCGACACCACTAACACCCGCATCGGCATTGGCACCGCAGTCCCTGGCTACACCCTAGATGTTAACGGTGACGTTAACATTGCCACTGGTAGCTCTTACCGCATTAACGGTGTGGCTATTTGTGGCACGGCTGCCACCTGCGCCCCAAGCTCTGGCTCAACCTTCTACATCCAAAACAGCACTGCTCAACAGACTAACGCTAACTTTAACATCCAGAGCAACAATGGTATCGCTGTTGGTGGCATTATCCGGGGAAACAGTGGAGGCCAGACGGCTGACCTACTGCGTCTGCAAGATGCCTCTGGTGCTAACGTCGTTACTTTTGGTAACGAAGGCCTACTAACTCTAGGTCAGAACGGCGCGGCCACTGGGAAAATTGCTCTAACCCACACCTCCGGCACTGGCACCATTACCCTGACGCCAGCCAACCCTGGCGCTAGCAGCTATACCCTGACACTGCCGGCCGAAACCGGTACTATCTGTTCAACAGGTAGTATTTGTAGCGGCTATACCAACACCGCCCTGTCTAACTTGTCTTCAGTGGCGATTAACACCTCACTGCTACCCGGCTCCACGACTATTAACCTAGGTAGTAACGCCGCTCCTTTCCAGGATCTCTACCTAGGCAGCACGGCCACTAACAACTTCCGCTTTACTGGTTCTGCCAGTGCTGCTCGCACCCTGACACTCTCCGACAACAGCGGCACGGTAGCCCTACTAAGTCCTACTAGCCAACAGAGTGGTAACCTTAACATCTCCGGTACCATGGTGGCGGCCGCCTTCCAGGGTGACGGCAGCACTCTAACCAACCTTAATGCCAGTAACATTGCCACCGGCACTCTAGCCGACGCCCGCCTGAGTACTAACGTCACACTGCAGGGCAATACCTTCAACAACGCCAGCCAACTAGTCCAGCTAAACGCCTCCGGCTACCTACCAGCCCTAAATGGTTCACTACTAACCAACCTTAACGCCAGTAACATTGCCACCGGCACTCTAGCCGACGCCCGCCTGAGTACTAACGTAGCTCTGCTTAATGCCAACCAAACTTTTTCGGGCACTAACAGCTTCTCCCAAACCATTACCGCCGGCGGTAACCTAACCTTTAACCAGAACTCGATTATTGGTGCCACTAATAACGGTAGTGGGGCAGGCTACAGCCTGACCCTGCAGGGTGGTCAGGGTACGACTGCTGGCGGAGATGTGAATTTGATTGGTGGAGCAGCCACTAGCGCCAGCACTAACGGTGCCAACGTCCTAATTTACGGCGGCACAGCTGGTAGCGGCGGCACTAAAGGTAGTGTTAACATCGGCACTAGCACCGCTGGCACTATTGGTACCACCAACATTGAGTCGGCCACCGGCACGATTAACCTGGGGGCAGCAGCTACAACCGCCCACATCCTGAACATCGGTACTACGGCTGATGCCATCCAAACCCTGAACCTAGGGAGCCAATATTCTACTAGTGCTACAAATATCCAAGCCGGCTATTTGGGGGTATCTATCAATACATTAGCGAGTGGTAGTGCATTTACAGTTAAGGCACCATCGAAATACAGTGTAGAGTCTGCTGATTGTTCGTTTTTATGTGGTACTACTGCTAGCACTGCGTCAGGGAACTACGGCTATACCTTCAACATACTAAAAAATGGAACGATTACTGAGTTGGGACTGAAGAATTACTCCGGCGGTTCTTTCGTTGTAACGTTATATAAAAATTCTGATAGCAGCGTAGTGGCAACCACGACAGTTACCCCTGCTGGCCTTAGTTTTAACGTCTACGTCCCCATAACCCCTGTCGCCGTGACAGCTGGAGCCTATACAGTCTCTATGTTTGTTCCGTTAAACAGTGGTCTGCAACATGTTAATTTCAACAATGGTGGTCTTAGTGCTGACAACGAATATTTGAGTTACACCAGCACTCCAGGTAAATATAATGGTGCTGTAGTTTCCTCTATTCCTACCCTCACAAATTGCCCATTTTACTGCGATCTTGCAGGCTTTCCGTCCTTTTCCTACGTGCCCGACAGTAACAGGGGCCCTTATTTACAAGTCGATAGCTCCAGCAATACTGTTTCAGTCGGTAATACCGGATCCACTCATCGCACACATTTAAATGGCACAACCATAAATTTAGGTAATAATATTACGGCTGGCTCAAGCACCACAATAAATGTCGGTAAAAGCGGTAATGGAATTGTTAACTTCCTCTCAGGCGGAGCGGCTTCTGTCCAGACGGCTAGTTCCGGAAGTATAAATATCTCTAGCGCTAATTCATTACTCCAAGGTAATACTTCATTGTCTATTCAGGCGAATGACACCGTTACTATAAATATCGGTAACACTTCAAATAATATAATTGCTATTGGTAGTACAGCCACAACAGTGGCCGGCACTATTACTATTGGTAGTACAGCCCAGACGGGCATAATTACTTTGGGCCAGTCGACGGCTACT
>Ga0194055_10000250_pt1 | contig 42057 bp, 39 predicted proteins | sample SepL449m_MetaG_FD_155482 | JGI IMG/M metagenome (GOLD analysis project Ga0194055, IMG submission 155482) | Anoxic zone freshwater microbial communities from boreal shield lake in IISD Experimental Lakes Area, Ontario, Canada - Sep2016-L442-9m | ecosystem: Environmental > Aquatic > Freshwater >... | reverse complement strand
GCTCCTGTTGCCAAAGCTGTCAAAAAAACCGAACCAGTTGTCGTAGCTTCTAGTGATGCTATAGCTCAAACTCTCTCTCGTCGTCTACCTGGTCCTAGCTTGAACAAATTCAAGGCTATGGCCAGCCAAATCCGCAGATAACAACGAAGATGGGATGTCTCTAAAACAGCATATTTAGGCAATTGACATATCTTTACTCTGGCTTAAAAAAACCAAAAATTGGGTAAAGATCTAGTTAGATCTTGAATGAGAGAGCAGCGCAATCAATGTCTTTAGTTTTACTGTCACATCCCACCTTTATAATTAGTGTATTGGTATTAGCCATAGTATTTTGGTTGATCATGGCTAAACCAGCAGCATAGAAATATGTACAGCGAAGCTGGATCACTGTCTTTGGGTGAGATTGCTAGGGCATTTCGTTTGTATGGCTGGCTGGGTTTTTGGTTACAGATTGGGATGGCATTCCTCTCTGCTATTGCTCTACTATTTGCCATCTCCGGCAGAACAAGTGGTCCAAGTCTTTCTTCAGCAGAGGGCTCTTCTTTGTTTTGGGCAATGGCTGCCATTATAGTTTTAGTGCTGGAAATACTACTTGATGTTCGCTATATTCGCATTGCCAGAGGAATTCAGCACGAGCCGGGCTCTCATCTTCATCCCAGAAAAAAAGGAGCCATTAGTTTACTGCGGCTAGGTTTTTTGTGTGGCTTTGTGGGTATAGTATTTTCTTTGTTGGGTTCTAGCGCTAGCGTTTGGGTACTATTAGCTAAAACTGTATCCCAACCACCGGGAATTGCCATTACCGATCCTGATAAAATTGTGCGTGCAATGGATGTCTTTGTGGTTTTAGCTAATCTTGCCTTGATTGGAGCTCATCTAATTGGAGCGGTAATTGCCTTTTGGCTATTGGATCGCGTACATCACTATCACTATGGCTCAAGAGATACTACTCTATCTACGCGACAATGAACTAGTAGGATTAACTGAATATGGCTGTAACTTATGGATCTTGAAATAGGACAAATAGTCTATACACGCTCACGTCAATACCTTGTAGAAGAAGTTATTACGCCAACTATCTCAAGTGGCGATACATTAGTTAGACTATCTTGCTTAGATGATGATGCTCAAGGACAACAACTAGAAATTTTTTGGGAAACAGAAGTCGATACCAAGATAATAGAAAAATCCTCGTGGGAATCAGTAGTACACAAAGGCTTTGATGATCCTCGCTACTTCAGTGCCTATTTACATACCCTTAAATGGAATTGTGTTACCTCCACAAATCCTAAACTTTTTCAAGCTCCCTATCGCGCAGGTATTGAGGTTAAGGCTTATCAACTCGAACCCCTGCGTAAAGCGCTTTTACAACCAAGGGTTGCCCTCTTTATTGCTGATGATGTAGGTCTAGGCAAGACTATAGAAGCTGGTCTTATTCTACGAGAAATGTTAATGAGGCAGAAGATTAAACGGGTAGTTATCTCCTGTCCTCCTTCTGTAGTTCGTCAGTGGCAAGAAGAAATGGAAAGTCGCTTCGGTCTTATTTTTCAGGTTTTTGATCGCAATTATGTAGCCACTAAAAGACGTGAACGAGGTTACGGGATTAATCCTTGGAAAACCCATACTCGCTTCATTATTTCCCATGCTTTACTGCGAGATGAAGCCTATGCAGCATCCCTGAGAGATTGGTTAGGCGAATATTCCTCAGGTTCTATGCTTATTCTAGATGAAGCTCACAATGCTGCTCCTGCTAGTAGTTCTAGATATGCTATTGACTCACAATTAACTAAAACTGTCAGAGATCTTGCTCCACGCTTTGAACATAAGCTGTTTCTCTCAGCCACTCCCCACAATGGGCATTCTAATAGTTTTGCCGCCTTACTAGAAATCTTAGATCCGCAAAGGTTTTGTCGAGGAGTATCCATCAATAATAAACGGCTTTTAGACGATGTGATGGTACGAAGGTTAAAGCAAGATTTACGAGAGATAGCAGGTGCTGACTTTCCTGAACGTCGAATTATACCTATAGTAATTAATGGACTTTCTCAAGACGCTCCAGAGTTAAAACTAGCTCAATTATTACAAGAATATCGTGCTTGTCGGGAAGAACGCTTAAAAGATGCTCCCAAATCTAGCCAAGCTGCTGCTATGTTGGTTATGACTTCACTCCAAAAGCGTCTACTCTCCTCCATAGAAGCCTTTGCCAGAACATTGAGTGTACATAGAAAATCTCTCTCTACCAAGCAGCAAATTAAGACTAATCGTAATCTATCACTACTCAAAGAATCTCCTGGAGCTGATGATGAAAGAGCCGAACTATCAGAACAGGAGGTAGAAGTAGAGGAAGATTCCCAAATGACAGCAGCTACCCAATCATCTGCTGAAAATATATCATCCCGTGAGTTAGAACTCCTTGAGGAAATGGCAACAATAGCAGGAGTAGCTAGATATCAGCCTGATAGCCGTATCAAGAGGTTAATTGACTGGATAGAGCAGGAACTCTGCCCAGAACTTGGCAAATCCGGTGCCCAATGGAATGAGCGTCGAGTAGTTATCTTTACCGAATATACAGATACAAAACGCTACCTTGAAGACCAGTTAAGACAAGCCATTGCCAATTCGGATCAGGAAAATAAGCGTATTGAGACCTTTACAGGAGGAATGGGAGATGAACGCCGTGAGTTAATTAAAGCAGCCTTCAACGCAGATCCTCAACAGCACCCACTGCGTATCCTGATAGCTACAGATGCAGCAAGAGAAGGGGTAAATTTACAGAACCATTGTGCTGACCTCTTTCATTTTGATGTACCTTGGAATCCCAGTCGGATGGAACAAAGGAATGGACGTATTGACCGTAAACTTCAACGCCAATCTATCGTACATTGTTATTATTTTCACCTACCCCAACGTCCTGAAGATCGGGTAATTGATGTCTTGGTTAAAAAGACAGCTATTATTTTGCAACAATTGGGCAGTCTTTCTCCAGTCATTGAGAGAAATGTGGGGAAATTGCTAGATTTTGGTATTCGTGCTAGTGATGAACAAAACCTTGTGACTGCTATACAACAAGCAGATAAGGTCAACAAAGAACAACTAGTAGTGCGTGACAGTATCATTGAGCAGGAATTAGAGGCAATTCGTATCCATCAGCAAAAGTTAACTGGGCAGATGGAAGATCTAGAAAAAATGCTCAGTACAGCTAAACAATGGCTTGGTTTAAACGATACTCTCTTTCGAGATGCCCTCTCAGCTTCTTTAGAAATTCTCGGGGCTGAACCACTAAAACCATTAGATCCAGCTGAGGCAGTCAAAGACCTAGAAAGTGCTCAATGGGTACTGTCTGAACTTGATAAAAGAATAGGAGCAGATCCCAAATGGGCGACTACTCTAGATACATTAAGAGCTCCTCGTTTAAAGGGAGAGAAGCTCTGGGACTGGCGCAAAAGAACTGAGATTCGTCCAGTAGTATTTCGAGACCCTGGCTCTTTAGATGGCAAGGTTGTACATCTTCATCTAGAGCATCGCCTTGTACAGCGTCTTTTGGGTCGTTTTCTCTCACAGGGGTTTCTCCACCAGGAGTTAACCCGCTCTTGTGTCTGTCTGAGCGAGGATCCAATTCCCAAGGTTATTATCTTAGGTCGTCTTTCTATTTATGGGGAAAGAGCGGCCAGACTACATGATGAAATTGTGGCTGTAGCAGCCCAATGGCTCGATCCAGAAGCAAGAGTCCAAGGTAAACTACGTCCTTTAAATGAGGGAGAAAAAGCAAATGTTTTAGAAGAATTAGAACACTGTCTAGCTACACCTAGATTAAAAGATGTTCCTCCTTCTTTACTAGAAAGATTTAAAAAGTATGCTGCTAAAGATGTTGAAGATTTAATCCCACATTTAGAACTTCGTGCCCAAACCTTAACCAAATCAGCAGAACGGAAATTAACTCAAAGAGGGGAGACAGAAGCCTCTCAAATGAAGAAGCTTTTAGAAGAGCAAAGAACTCGTATTCTCAAACAAGAAAAAGAATATGAAAACTATCAGTTCGAACTCTTTAATACTGATGAATATAGACAAGTTGAAGCAGATCGCCGACATTGGCGTACTCGTGTGAAAGAATTAGAACAAGAAATTGAAACCGAACCAGAACGTATTAAAAAATCATATTTAATCAAGGCTCACCGAGTAGAACCTGCTGGTTTAATCTATCTTTGGCCAATATCCAATTAGGGGAAAAATGCAATGGTATACGATCTAGAACTCTATCTACATAAAGAATGGTTAGGACTTTTGCAGCCTATTGGTCTGGTGGTTTCTCCTCCTGCTCTTGTTAAGTCACAGGCTTTTATTGATTCTGTCCGAGCGATTGAATTACAACAACGCCTTCAAGCCCTTGTCTCTATTGAAGATGATGTTCATTGTCTTAAAGATTTTGCAATCCTGGCAGAGCAGATTTTAGATTGGTTACCAGAAGACTTAGTAAAAGAAATTCCCACAGACTTAGAAGTAGTTTTACCTGACTATGGGGAAACCTTAAAACCTACCTATGCTGTACGTGATTCTGACAGTGAGCGTTGGATAATACTGATACAGGAAATTACGACTGGATTATTACTTGATGAAGTTGCAACAGAAAATGCGCAAGGCTGGAAAGCCTCATATCAAGACAAGTTTGAACGGTTACTGAGAGAGACACAGATCCCTGTTGGAATACTCTTTAATGGAGTTGAACTGAGGCTTGTCTATGCTCCAAGGGGCGAATCATCAGGTTATATTGTATTTCCAATACGGGCAATGACAGAGGTTTCAGGTCGCCTTATTGTCGGTGCCTTAGATATGTTGGTAGGAGCAGATCGTCTCTTTAATGTACCTACAAATCGCCGCCTACCCAAGATTTTAAGTGACAGTCGAGACTATCAAGCTGAGGTTTCTACCAAGTTAGCTTCTCAGGTGTTAGATGCCTTATGGGAATTACTAAGAGGCTTTCAGGCAGCAGATGATCTAATTAATGGAGGTTTATTACAGAAACTGGCCAAAGATGACCCACAGCATATCTATGGGGGTTTGATCACTACTTTAATGCGCCTCGTATTCCTTCTCTATGCTGAAGATGAGGGACTAATGCCAGATGATACAGTTTATCAACAAAACTATGCTGTATCAGGTCTTTATGAACGTTTAAGGGAAGATGCTGGTAATTATCCCGATACGATGGAGCAAAGATATGGAGCTTGGACATGGCTATTGAGTTTATTTAGACTGGTTTATAACGGAGGAGGCAATACCCCAAACTATCTTCCAGCTAGACATGGACAACTCTTTGACCCTGATGAATACCCCTTTTTAGAAGGTAGGAGTCGCGATAGTCATTTTCATAGGGATAAACAGAAGGATGCTCCTCGAATATCTGATGATACTGTTTACCATATCCTGGAAAATCTCTTGATCCTAGATGGAGAAAAACTCTCATATCGCGCTCTTGATGTGGAACAAATAGGCTCAGTCTATGAAGAAATTATGGGTTTTGAAGTTAAAGTAGCCCAAGGCTCCTCCATTGCCATACGTCCTAAAGATGTGGTGGTTAACATTGAGGCGATCCTAGCCCATAAGCCGACCGACCGGGCAAAGCAACTAGAAAATGAAGCTGAATGTAAGTTATCCAGTAAGGAAGCTTCAGCCGTTAAGGATGCTAAAACAGCAGAAGATTTATTAGCCTCATTAAATAACAAAGTCTCCTCTAGAACCCCCAACCTCTTACCTATTGGTTCGCTTTTCTTACAACCCGGGCAAGAGCGCAGAAGTACAGGTTCTCACTATACACCCCGAAAATTGACACAGCCAATAGTAGAAACAACTCTACGCCCTGTTTTAGAAGGGTTGGGTGAGTTTCCTACAGCCGAACAATTATTAAATCTAAAAGTCTGTGATCTAGCAATGGGTTCAGGAGCTTTTTTAGTAGAAGCTTGCCGCCAATTATCTGAGAAGGTACTAGAAGCATGGACAAGGGAGAATAGCAACTTACTAACAGCTGATGTAGAACCTCTTTTGGCTGCCAGACGTTTAGTAGCCCAGCGTTGTCTTTATGGGGTAGATAAAAACCCCTTTGCTGTCAATTTGGCTAAGCTCTCACTCTGGTTAGTCACACTGGCAAAAGATCGACCCTTTACCTTTGTAGATCATGCCTTGAAATGTGGAGATTCTTTAGTAGGAATGACTCACAAGGAAATAGAATCCTTTGGTAGGGATACAATCTATGATTCACCTTTATTATCTCCACTCAAGAAACACTTAGAAAATGCCAAGTCTTATCGAGAGGAGATCCAAGCCGGGGATACAAAGAATAATCAAGATGATAATAGTAAACATGAAAAATTAGATAGAGCTGATGCTGAACTAACAGGCGTGAGGATAGTTGGCAATGTGGCGGTTGCAGCTTTTTTTGATGCCAGCACTAAAAAAGAGAGAGAGGAAAAAACCAAAGATTATGAATCTCAGGTGAGAGCATGGCGCAATGATGAACTATATGATAAAGAATCTCAATCAGAACGCTTAAGTATCCTTGAAGCAATAGCCAAAGATTTCAGCCAAAAAGATCGCCCCCTTAAGCCTTTTAATTGGGAAATTGAGTTTCCGGAAGTCTTTGATAGAGAAAACCCAGGCTTTGATGCAATTGTCGGTAATCCTCCATTTGCAGGGAAAAATACTACTATTAACGGTAATCCTGAAGGCTATTTAGATTGGCTGAAAATAGTGCATCCTGAATCTCATGGAAACTCCGACCTAGTAGCTCATTTTTTCCGTAGAGCATTTAATATTATTCGCCAAAAAGGTACTCTTGGACTTATCGCCACTAACACTATTGCTCAAGGTGATACTCGTAGTTCAGGTTTAAGGTTTATTTGTAATAACAAAGGTACAATCTACAATGCTCAAAAAAGGCTTAAATGGCCTGGGCTAGCTGCTGTAGTAGTAAGTGTAGTTAATATTTTTAAGGGTCAGTATGAGGGAGTTAAATTTCTTGATGGCAAGGAAACCCAAAAAATCTCCGCTTTTCTTTTTCATGCTGGAGGAAACGATGACCCTAAACCCTTGTTAGCTAATGAGAGTAAGAGTTTTATTGGTAGCTATGTTTTGGGTATGGGCTTTACTTTTGATGATACTAATTCTGATGCTACTTCTATAGAGCAAATGCAAAGATTAATTGAAAAAGATCCTAAAAATCAAGAATGTATTTTTCCCTATATTGGCGGAGAAGAAGTTAATACTAGTCCTACCCATAGCCATCATCGCTATGTGATAAATTTTGGTGAAATGAGTGAAGATGAAGCTAGAAATTATCCCGATCTGATGACTATTGTTGAGGAGAAGGTTAAGCCAGAAAGGGAAAAATTAGGTGGAAACCCAGATGCTTTAAGACGTAAGAATAAATGGTGGCTTTGGGGTAGATATACTCCTGCTTTGTTTAAAGCCATTGCCCCATTAGAGATGGTGTTGGTAACTGCACAAGTAACTAAACATTTAGGTTTTACTTTTTTGCCAAATACAATGATTTTTTCACAGAAGCTCATTATTTTTCCTTTAAATAAATATTACTCATTTGCAGTATTGCAATCTAGGATTCATGAAATCTGGACTTGGTTCTTTGCCTCAACCTTAGAAGATAGACTTAATTATTCTCCCTCAGATTGTTTTGTGACGTTTCCATTTCCCCTCTCCCTAAATCCCTCTCCCACGGGGGGGCGAGGGACTTTGAATGATTTATTAGAGGATGTTGGTAGGGAGTATTATGAATTCCGAGCCCAGTTGATGGTGAGTACGGGATTGGGGTTGACTCAGACTTACAATAGATTCCATAATCCTGGGGATAATAGTCCTGAGATTGTTAAATTAAGACAGTTGCATCAGCAGATGGATGAGGCTGTGCTGGAGGCTTATGGTTGGAGTGATATTAAGCCAGAATGCGGTTTTGTGCTGGAGTATTGTGATCTCGATACGGAAGAATTGCCAGAGCAAATTAGAGGAAGGGTTGAAAGTGGGGATTTATTTTTTAAGAGCTCTAAAGAAGCTCAAGAGTTTGTGTATTGGATTGATATTGGTAAGCGTAAGGGGTTGCCTTGGCGTTATCGCTGGCCAGAAGCAATCCATGATGAAGTACTGGCAAGACTTCTAGATCTCAACCAAAAAAGGGCAGAAGAAGAGATACTATCAGGACTGAAGGCACAACAGCAGGAAAAGACTACTAAGAAGCCTAAAGCAAAGAAAACAACTAAAGGTGATGAAGGACAAATGGGACTGTTTTCATCTCAAGAGTAAAATATGTAACCCACACCTAAACCATTCAGGGAGACAACATTAAACCTACTGGAATACCAAACGCTTTACTGCCAACCAGCATAGTTTTAAGCGCCAATTTCAGGCGGCTCATCACCCAAAAGAGACCCAATTAGAGAGGGGTCTTTTTTTTATCTAGACTAAGTGAAGACGTGTGAAGACTGTGAAGATGCTTGTAAAGACCAATTGGCTAAACACAAAAAAAACCGAGGCTCACCACCTCGGGATTAATATTGGCAAAAAGGATGTAATTACTTTAGTTTAAGAATATTGGTTATTTCACATTCTAGGTAATTGCGAAGAAGAGATACTATGCTCAGTAGAGTAAAATATAATAAATTGTTCAAACTTCACACTGTATTTCACATATTTGCTCTATTATAATATCAGGAAGCTTTAATATGTATTGTTTTTGTTCTAGTATTATCAACGCTCCAAATACTTAAAAAAGGATAGAAAGCAGTGGTTATAATTAATACTAACCCACTTATTGGAAATCCACCCAGTGAAATCTCATTAAAAGACCCTCCACTTATTTGTGTTATCGCTCAAGTCCGCTTTTCTCAGCCAATTCGCTCAATTGAGGAAAGAACGTTTATTGACCCCTTTTATCAAACAATACAAGAGGATTATCCTACATTAAAAATTGAAAATAGTTTTTATTTAGAATTTAAAGAACAAAAGGTTATTCGAACTGAATCAAAAGTATGGAGATTTGAAGAAGAGCTAAATAAAAATTGGCGAGTTTCTTTAACAAGTTATTTTGTAGCACTTGAAACAATTGGCTATTCAGGTCAAGAAGAATTTTTCGAGCGTTTATTAAAGATACTCAAAGCAGTTGATTCACAAATAAAACCTCAAAGTATTGCTAGATTTGGATTAAGGTATATTGATAGATTGACAGGAGAAGACACCAAAAACATTACAAACCTTGTCCGTCCTGAAATGGCTGGCATACTTTCAACAGAATTTGGAGAATATATCCATCAAACAATTAATGAATCTTTATTTAAGTTACCAGAAAAAAATGCTGAAATTTTAGCGAGATGGGGACTTTTGCCAGCTAATACAACTATAGATCCATCAATAATTGAACCAATTGATGAACCGAGCTGGATACTAGATCTTGATATTTCTTCCTCATTAGAACGCCCATTCGATGTTGACAGCACTATGAAAGAAGCAAAGTCTTTTGCAGAGCGTATTTATACTTTTTTTCGCTGGGTAGTAACTGATAATTTTTTAAGTCGCTTTGGTGGTGAATTATGAACACTTTTTTAAATTCCAATAATATTGGTATTACAATTTTTCCTCCTAATTCTCAAACAGGAAATTCTCAAACAACTTTTAATTTATTAGCGAATTGCAGACAAAATCAAACAACCAATAGTCTTGATTCTGCTTATCAATCTTCTATTTCTATAGAAGACAATAGAATGGCTTTAAGTGAAGTCAGAAAAATGAGCGGATTAACATGGGAACAACTGACAAGAATCTTTAAAGTTTCTCGAAGGACTCTCCATTTTTGGGCAAGTGGTCAATCATTGTCTCGTAGTAATGAAGAGAAACTATATCGAATATTAAAGACTATTCAATGTATTAATCGAGGAACTGCTGATCTAACTCGTGCGGCATTACTAAATCCAAATAAAGATCAACAAATTCCTTTTGATTTATTAGTTGAAGGTAGATATCAGGAAGTTGAAGAACTTCTTGGTGTAGGTAATGCACCACACAAAAAACCACAGAAACCTCTTTCATTAGAAGTACAAATAGCACGTAGACCACAAAAACCAGAGGACTTGATAGATGCACTTAATGAGCCTATTCATCGGGAAGTAGGGCGTTCACGTCCAGCTAAAGCTGTAAGGGTCAGCCAAAGTGATAGAACCAACTGAAAATCAAGAACAAAAACAAGTAGATGAAGTTTTGTCACACTGGAGTCAGGGGGATTATGTACTTGGTGAAGAGTGGTTTGTTTATCGCTTTAATTCTCAATTACCTTTAACAGATGAAGCAAAAAATATCTCCTTACAAGAGAGTATTAATCTTGTTGAATCTGAAGTTAGGGGATTAGTTGTGGTTACTCAAACTTGTGATATTGTACGTTCTTGTTTTAAACGTCCATTTATCGAAGTTGTCCCTCTTGTCGAAGTAGATAAAGAAGCTATGTCAGAAATTGAGAGAGGTAGAAGACCTCAATATGCTTTCATTCCAGGCGTTAAAGACCTAAACCTTGTTGGTGATCTTGACCGGATAATGACGGTTGAAAAAGCTGTTCTTTTACAGTGGAAACATCAATCAGGATGTCAAGACGATCCACAACGTAGAGCACTTGGTCAGGCACTTGCGCGGAAACGTGTTCGTTTTGCTTTTCCTGATGATTTTAATGAATTAACTAATAAAATACAAAATCTATTTAAGAAAAAGCATGACAAGAAAATTGATGAGGGAGAAGCACTTCGAGCTTTACGTGAAATTAGAGTACGAGCTACCCCTTCTTGGGATGCTGCAAAGATTGAACTAATGTTTTTCTTTATTCGAGATCAAGGAAAAGATAAATTTGAGGGAAAAACATGGAATGTATTTCTTGACAAGTGGCTAAAATTGATACCTCAAGAAGAAGGACGCTATTCATCTTATGGAGAAGTTACAACCCTAGAAGACTTGACAGCACAAGAATATATTGACAGTGATCCTCTTGATCTTGATTATTTATCTGGTTGACTTTTACAAAATAAATATATAAATCTTTATCCGAAATTTACACTATGACAACACCAGCAGATATTCGTAAAAAATTAGTTGAAGCACTTCAGCTTGATCTAGTTGGTCCTGCCTTAGAGGATGTTCTACATTCAGAGGAAATAATACCACAAGCTCCATCTCTCTGGTATTTGACAGGTTTTCTTGTTCCTTATGAAGCTTCTTTGAGTCAACGTTCTGATGAATTTGAGAATGATGAACTTGACCAAATAGGGTGTACATCCAATGGGGATGATGAAGCAGTCCCAGAGGAAGCAGCTTCTGCGCGTAAGGCTCTTTTTCCCTCTTCAATGGGTTTAAGCTTTCTAGTTCCTCAAACGACAAAGGTTCTTAACGTCGTCGTAAATTGGGGAGATTATTCTCCAGTAACGCAAAAAAAAGAAGAAGTTGCTGTTGAAACTCCACTCCAGACCCTTACTTCCACACCTTGGAAACGTACCTCACGCCAAGTATCGCTTCAAGTGCCCCTAGAAAAGAAAAAAGATACATATTTATTTGATGTGCCAGATAGTAAAGGGCTTGAACTTTCTTTATCAGTAAGAGAAGTCAATAAAAACACAAAACTTCCATTAGGGACCCAAGCAATCTCCCTTTTCTTGGTAAACTCACGTCAAACTTTTGCTGAGACTGAGAGAGATACTGTTTATATTTTTCAAGCAAAACTTACAGTACAATCCGATGAGGGATTTGTCCCACGTCCAGATCTAAAAGGACAGACCCTTGATGATGACGATGAACGAATCGCAGATCTTCAATATCAGAATGACTATGAGTTTGCCGTAGGTCACAATATCTCAGCAGTTGCTATTCAAAAAGAAGATGGAAAATGCCAAGAAATCCGTACCGCATGGATACCTTCAGCAGAAGTTGAGAAAGTAGAACCTGCAACCATTGCAGGAATTGAACTGGGCATGGAAGCATTAAGTGAAGCTTCAGATGCCCAAGAATTACGGTTAATGTTAGGACAGATAGTCACTGCCTATGAAACTTGGATTACTGACCAACTAGCAACGACGGAACAATATAAAGACTCCAGGCTAGAAATAGCCAAAGAACTCCTAAACCGAACCATCAACGTTAAAGAACGCATTGCAGCAGGACTGAAGGCTTTAGATGACCCCAATGTTTTTGAGGCATTTCGTATTACCAACCGAGTTATCGCTAAATCGATTCGCCAAAGAATCTGTCACGAAAGAGAAGACCTCACACCTGATAAGGTTAATCCTCCTAAGTGGAGACCATTTCAAATTGCTTTTCTCTTAATGAACATTGTGGGATTAGCCAATCCTACCCATGCAGAACGCCAATTGGTCGATTTATTGTTTTTTCCTACTGGTGGGGGTAAAACTGAAGCCTATCTGGGTCTGGCAGCTTTCACAATGGTATTGAGACGACTGAGTAACCCTGGTATTGCCTCTGCTGGCTTAAGTGTTTTAATGCGTTATACCCTAAGACTCCTTACCCTAGACCAGTTAGGACGGGCAGCAACCCTAGTTTGTGCGCTAGAGATTGAGCGACAACAGGACATAGAAAAATTAGGAAGCTGGCCCTTTGAAATTGGGTTATGGGTTGGACAGACGGCAACACCCAACAAAATGGGAAAAAAAGGCGACAAGGACGAAAATTCTGCACGTGCAAGAGTCTTGGCCCATATCAACGGAAAAACAAACACCTCACCTATTCCCCTTGAAAACTGTCCTTGGTGTGGAACTAAATTCAATAAATACTCATTTCAACTCTTTCCCAACCCAGAGCAGCCTCTTGAATTACGGATTATTTGCGTTAATCGGAAACGAGAAAACCCTTGTCCATTTCGCGGAGATCATCCTCTACCTATCATTACTGTAGACGATCAGATTTATCGACGACTCCCTGCTTTTCTCATTGCCACAGTAGATAAATTTGCCAACCTTCCTTGGGTAGGAGAAACAGGAGCACTTTTTGGACGTGTAAGTAGCTATAACAAAGAGGAGTTTTATGGACCTGCCACAGTTGGTGGGTTAGGACAACCTTTGAAGGCTCCTCTTCCACCTCCAGATCTCATCATTCAAGATGAACTTCACCTTATTTCAGGTCCGCTTGGAACTATGATGGGACTCTATGAAACAGCTATTGAATATTTATGTTGTTATGAAGTTAATGGGGTAAAGGTTAAACCAAAAATCGTTGCTTCAACCGCAACAGTACGACGAGCCACAAGCCAAATTCGCGCTCTGTTTGGACGTAGTTCTGTGGAAGTATTCCCTCCTCCAGGTCCTGATAGACATGATTCCTTTTTTGCTAAAACCGTTCCTATCAGTCAAAGACATGGCCGTCTTTATGTTGCAATAGCAGCACAGGGAAGAAGTCTCAAAGTCGTTTTAATGCGTTCCTATTTAGCACTTTTAGGAGCGGCACAAAAGGCATGGAAAGAGGCAGGAGGCGAAAAGAATCTAGATAATCCTGCTGACCCCTATATGACTCTGGTTGGCTACTTTAATTCATTAAGAGAATTAGGAGGAAGTCGTCGTATTGTCGAGGATGAGGTTAAGTCCCGACTTGAGAAATACTCAACCCGTCATCGTGAAAACGAAAAAGAAGGGCTTTTCAGTAACAGAACTATATCTGATGAACCAATTGAGCTTACTTCCAGAGTCAGTACAAGTGAAGTAGCAAAGGCAAAAGGTAGTCTTGCCCAAGCTTTTAAACCTAAAGAACAATTGGATGTGGTTTTAGCTACTAATATGATCTCAGTTGGTCTGGATATCACCCGCCTTGGACTAATGGTAGTTTTGGGACAACCTAAGACTGTTTCTGAATATATTCAAGCAACCAGTCGAGTAGGAAGAGATGATAAACGTCCTGGACTTGTCGTAACACTTCTAAACGTACATAGACCGCGTGATCGTTCCCACTATGAACGTTTCCAAGTCTGGCACAATAGTTTTTATAGAGCAGTAGAGGCAACTAGTGTTACACCCTTTTCCCCTCGTGCCTTAGATAGAGGACTAGCGGCTATTACTGTTGCTCTAGCAAGATTAGGATTTTCAGAATTAACCGCCCCTTTAAAAGCTGTAGATATAGTTAAACATCGAGATGCTCTAAACTTTGTTATTGAGGCAATTGCAGGACGTGCAGAAGTTCAAAGCCTAGATAAAGAATCCTCAGAAGAACTCAGACATAAAATCAGAAAACAAGTCATTGATCTACTCGATAGCTGGCAACACATTGCTGCTGAGAAAGAACTTTTACAGTATCAAAGTGAAGTAGGAAAAGCTCCACCATTACTGTTTAATTCCTTAGATCCAGAGTTAAAAAAACAAACTGCCGTTGCACACAAATTCAAAGCCCAGCGAAGTTTACGAGATGTTGAACCAACAGTTAACTTATGGATACAGAATCCTGATGGCTTTGAAGATGAGGTTGAGCAATAAAATATAAATAAAATATATGAAAAAAACACCACCAGCAGGAGAAATTCGCCAAAGTCAGATCATTTCTACCTATGGACCTGGCTCAATGGTAGATTTACCCAATAAATCAGTCATTGTGGGCGGACTCAATCATTGGCTTTTTGGGGGGGAAAAGAAAAGAATTTATGAAGAACGTTTAGAGCAAGAAGTTAGTAAACTTTTGGGGAGAAAGGATATTATTTTCTATGAACCTCCTGCTAGTAACCAAGATGTAGATGGTATTCGCACTGGTATTCGTACATTTACCTTTCCAACTTGGTTAGTTGCTCAAATTAAAGAAAACTGGACATCTTCAACCGGAAAAGAATATCGTACCCGTCCCCTCCTTCCTTGGAATCGTCTAGTTAGTGGAAGGTACCTCGACGAAAATAAGAAAAAACATCCTGTAGTACCAGTTCGTTTTGTGCAAGCTTGTGTGCATGGACATATTAGTGATGTTGATTGGAATAATTTTGTCCACCAAGAGGCAAAATCTAGTTGTCGTGGTCAACTTTGGCTGGATGAAAGTGGTACAGGCGGAGATTTTGCGGACATTTTCGTTCGTTGCGAAGCTTGTAAAAATCGGCGTCCTCTTTCGGATACTACAATTTCCGAGAAAAAAGCTCTAGGTTTTTGTCAAGGTTCTCGTCCTTGGCTTGGACCAAGGGCTGCAGAAAAATGTCTGAATGCAGAGACTGGTAAAGGTGCCTATAATCGACTCTTGGTTCGTTCAGCAAGTAATGCCTATTTTTCTCAAATCTTGAATGTTATATCTTTACCTGATAGTGATGAGAAACTACGAGAGGCAGTCAATAGAGTGTATGAAGATTATTTGCAATATGCCGAAGACCAAAAGGATATTAGTCGTGAGCGTCGCAAAGAAAGAGTTGCCAATGCCCTTGAGGGATTGAGTGATGAGATAGTTTGGGCTGAAGTTGAAAGACGCAAAAGTAACCAACCGCAAGAAGATAAAACGATTAAGCAGGTTGAAATTGAGACACTTCTAGCCTCACCTGATAGTGTAGGGGAAGATAAACCTGAAGGGGATTTTTATGCCCGTAATCGAGATGTTACAGGCTTAGATAGATGGCTTACAGACAAACTAGACCGAATAGTGTTAGTACATCGTCTGAGAGAGGTAATTGCTCAAATTGGCTTTACCCGCTTTGAACCAGCAATTGCAGACATTGATGGAGAATTGAAACTAAATGTTACTCCTGCAGCTCTAGATCTTGATCTTACTTGGGTTCCAGCTATTGAAAATAAAGGAGAAGGCATTTTTCTTTCTTTCCGAAAAAAAGCAATCGATGAATGGCTAGCCAAAGAACCAGTTCAAAAAAGAGGCAGAGCACTTAACCAAGGATTTGATGTATGGCGAAAACGTAAAGAAATTTCTCCAGACAAATTTTCCTTCCCTGGACTTCCCTATATTATGCTGCATTCCCTCTCACATCTTCTGATTACTACTCTTTCTTTAGAATGTGGCTATTCCGCTAGTGCAATTCGTGAGCGGATCTATGCCGGTAATATTTCTGGCTATGGCATCCTCCTCTATACAGGCGCTTCAGGATCGGAAGGAACTTTAGGAGGTCTTGTTCAAGAGGGAAAAAGGATAGAAGAACATTTGAAAAGTGCATTAGAGTTAGGCAAACTTTGCTCTAATGATCCTATGTGTGCAGCACATGAACCGAATGAAAACTATGAGGAGAGATTTTTGCATGGGGCTGCTTGTCATGGTTGTTTATTAATTGCTGAAACTTCTTGTGAGCGACGCAATGAATTTCTGGATCGAGCACTTGTCCTGGATACTGTTGAAGGGTTAGGTGCAGCTTTCTTTTCTACAGTTTTATGAGCTCTTCTTTCTTATGTTTATCTAGAACAGCCCTCCTTGATTTAGCAAGTGCATTAGAACAAGAACGCTTAAAACTTCCCATTATTAGCAGCGCTCTTAATGGCTTAGTAGCGTCTCACCTTTACAGTGATATAGAGTCAGAACTTAATCATCTCTATTCAAGTGGAGCCAATGCTACCCATATTGCTTATACATTAAAGATGATGGCAGCAGAGAGATCTGCCGCTCAGGAAGAACGAGATAAATTTGATATCGTTTGGACAGGACAGACAATTCCCAGTTCTGTTTCTCTGCTTGAAGTAAGTCGTGATACGAGTATAGTCGTCCGTGAATTATTTGCTTCAGCTAAAAAAAGTGTCTTAATTTCAAGCTATGCACTTGATAAAGGAGATAAAGCACGGGATCTTTTCAAAGTCTTAGCAGATAAGATGGATAGTGATTCAAAGCTTGTTGTGAGGATGTTCCTCAATGTAAATCGCAAATACGGAAATAAAACATCTAGTTCAATTCTTCTTAGAGAATTTGCAGAGACATTTCGTAAGGAAATATGGCCTGGAAACCGACTACCTCAAGTTTTCCATGACCCTCGCTCACTATCAATTAAACAAGAGACAAGAGCCTGCCTTCATGCCAAATGTGTAGTAGTAGATGATGAAAAACTATTTGTCACCTCAGCCAACTTTACTGAAGCAGCACATGAGAGAAATATAGAAGCAGGAGTTCTGATTGCTGATTCATGGGCGGCTACAGCCATGCAAAATCAGTTCTTGAATCTGGTTACAAACAATATTCTTTTGCCTCTTCCAGGAATATAGGGCAAATTGAGATCTATTGAGCTAGATACGCAAAGAACACTCGCCGCCCTACACCTGCAACTCTACAAACCTCAACAGCTGTCTTTCCAGAATTTTGATACAAGATCCTCGCATTCTCCAGTTTGGCAACATCGGTTCGGGGTCTTCCACCCGTTCTGCGCGTAATTCTCTTTCCATCTGATGGATTGCTCCCATCATTGATAGAAAACAGCGACCTGTAGCTGTAATTGTAACAGCCTGCTATACTAATCGCTCAAATCTGCAATCAAGACATTTTCAAACTAGGATTAAATGCAACTATAAGTTGCTCACCTTTTTAAGGGATTTTAAATTTGTACTTTGTACTACTAGAACTGTTATTTAAAGAGGTAGTTCTGCTGCCAACATCTGTTCTTGTAATTCATGTGCGCGGGCTGGATCGAGTTGTCCACGAAACAGTAATTTAATTTCAGCAGGTTTAGCATTAAACTGTTCTGCCAAGTCCCTCACATAATAACCATGTCGGGTTAAATTGGGTTCTAAATCATCAATTTGCTTGGATAAAATAGACTCAATAATCGCACTTGTCACAGGTTTTTCCCCAAACGTTGAAACTACAATGGCTCAACTATCTGATGTGGAACAGACTGAGAAGATCCATCAAGCCTTAGAAGAAAAAAATTTACTACCTTCTGAACATTTCGCTGATGCTGGTTATGTTGATAGTACTTTACTGGTCAGTAGTCAGGAAAAATATCAGATTGATTTAATTGGTCCAATACGTCCTAATTAGGGTTTGCGGAATGTGGTTTGTAGAGTTGCAGATGTAGGACGGCGAGTGTTCTTTGCATACAAGGCATAACAAGTAAAGGTTTAGGATCTATTTGTATATCTTTGGCACGTTAGGCTAACTTGGTCAGAATAACCGGATTATTGACCATTATCATGGTATAAATATTAAGGTTTGTAAAACTTTTAAATCCTACTGACAATTCACTCAGAAATCTAGTTCAAAACGTAAAAAATTAGTCCTTTGGCTAAGATAGTACGCAAGAAAATTTTCGGAAGTGTCTTTGTTTCAAGGATATTTATCCTTATGAAGATAACATCCTAATTCATGACTACAACAAAAAAGTTCGCTAATGGTTTGACAATGCCCGATGCCGCCGATATTCAACTCAAAGATATTGTTAAGAGTCTTCCGACAGAATGCTTTGAAAAAAATAATCTTAAGGCTTTATCATTCGCTAGTTTAAGTATTGTTACAGCAATTATCGGTTATCTCGGCATTATCTATTTACCTTGGTATTGTTTGCCTTTGACGTGGATTTTTACGGGGACGGCTTTAACGGGTTGGTTTGTAATTGGCCATGACTGTGCCCATCGTTCTTTTGCGAAACGTCCTTGGGTCAATGATTTAGTGGGTCATATTTTTATGTTGCCCCTGATTTATCCCTACCATTGTTGGCGAATTCTCCATAATCACCATCATCTCCACACGAATAAATATGAAGTAGATAATGCTTGGGATCCCTGGAATATTGAAATATATGCCCAAGCCAGTCCCATCGTTAAAATATTTTACCGAGCCATTCGGGGACGTTTTTGGTGGATTGGTTCGATTTCTCATTGGTTGCTTATTCACTTTAAATTGTCTAATTTTGCCGAAAGTGATCGCAAAAAAGTCATTATTTCCATCTCTACAGTTGTAATTTTTGCTGCCATCGTTTTCCCTACACTGATTATTACAGGTGGCATTTGGAGCTTTGTGAAGATTTGGCTTATGCCTTGGTTAGTTTACCACTTCTGGATGAGTACTTTTACCATTGTTCATCACACTCTTCCTGAAATTCAATTTCGTCCAGCTGATAAGTGGAGTGCTGGAGAAGCTCAACTAACAGGAACGGTTCATTGCGATTATCCTCGTTGGGTCGAAATTCTCTGTCACGATATTAATGTTCATATTCCCCACCATGTTTCTGCGGCGATTCCTTGTTACAACCTGAGGAAAGCCCATGCCAGTTTAAAAGAAAATTGGGGACCCTATCTAATGGAACGAACTTTTTCTTGGAAATTGATGAAAGAAATTGGGAATAGCTGTCATCTCTATCATCCAGAGCACGCCTATCGAACTTTTCAGTCTGTCAAATAATAACTTTAAATAATAGTACTTTTTATTCCAGAATTAATTACCTGTTTTGCTTTTTTATTTAAGGCATTTACTCACCCCATCTTCATCCCAGAAAAAAAGGAGCCATTAGCTTGCTGCGGCTAGGTCCTTTCTGTGTGGCTTTGTAGGTATAGTATTTTCTTTGTTGGGTTCTAGCTCTAGCGTTTGGGTGCTGTTAGCTAATCTTGCCTTGATTGGTGCTCATTTAATTGGAGCGGTGATTGCCTTTTGGCTATTGGATCGTGTACATCACTATGGCTATAGCCAACATCAAAGATAATTTTAAAAAATCTTTAATTCTCTTTAAAGCCTTTTAATGGTTTTGAGTGGATATGATAGCGCACTGCAATTACTCGGAGAGTGAAAACCACTGCAATAGTTAGCCAAGCCGCATAATACTGACTCACTGCAAAAGCCCGCACCAATCCCACAAAAAATATACAGCCTAATAGCGCTAAAACCTCTTCTAATGTTCCAGGTTGAAACATACTTGGCTCTCTGCCCATAAGAACGTCTCGCAAGATACCACCACCAACTGCATTTACCATGCCCACCAAAATGACACCAGGCCAACTCACCCCAGCTGCAATTGCTAGATTCATCCCAACTACTGCATAGGCACCTAACCCAATGGCATCAACTATTGCCAGGAGATAACGAAAGTGGCTCAAGAGTTGGAAATACCTGCCCAAGATAATCACAAACGCGGTCGCTATAGCAATAATTACTAAATAAGTTGGTGTCCGGAGAACAAGGGGAGGTCCGTTTTGAATGAAAAGTCCGTCTCGTAATAGACCACCTCCTACTGAAGAGATGAACGCAATTGTAAGGATACCAGGAAGAGAATATCCCTTTTTTGCACCAAGAATCGCTCCACTGATAGCCCAGAGAAAAGTAGCAGAGTAATCAAAATAGGTTGGCAGAATAAAAGCCTTAGTTTCCAAAAGATTTCTTATTACTTTCTGACTAATTTATTTGTTGAATAGCCTCTTTTCCAGATATTGAGATTCTTTTAATCTTTTTCTCCAGTGCGAGCTCTTTCTTTGCATTTAAATCTATCATACGGATCTGGCTATTATCATAAGTACGAAAATAGTATTTTTGCTCTACCAAATTGACCGCACTTGTCCATAGGGTATAGTCAGCATGAACAACATGAGCACTATTTCCCTGCGCTGTTTTCTTTTCTACTTCATGTCGATCAAGAGCAACCCCTTTAGGAATGTCGAAATTATTAAGAAGGTGAAACGCTTGTAAAACAGCCTCTTCACCAGTTTCTGCTCTAAATGGTGAGTCATTACTGACTGATTGACTATAGGCTACGGCTCTTATAAAGCGTGAAGGAGGTGTAAAATCACCAGGGATTCCAACCATTCCCGAACCCTGTCCAAACTGGGTCAGTACAACTTCTCCTAGTCCTTCTTCCTTAGATCCAAGCACCATAGGGGCCGCATTTGTAAACGAGAAATTGAGATAATTTCTGAGATTGGTCATATGCCAGTCAAAAGCAGGCGAATTAGTAATAACTCCCAGCGGGTTATCATGGATATTCACTTTGCCATCTACATATTCAATCACGACACTTTGACCAGTTTTGTCACTGACAACAAAATGGACAGGAGGTGCTTCTTTTGGGTTAAATTTTTCTAATATAACTGGAGGTACGACAATCGAGCAAATGCCAGTATCGATATCTTTAACCTCTTTGATATTTGCGTAATTCTCTAATAAGAAAGAACCGACTTCCCAAGGTCCTATGGTCTTAGCTGCATCTGAGCTATTGTATTTCATGTAGCCGGCTGTGCCAGGGAAGTAAAACAAACCAATAGCTAAGCCTTTTTCATTCACACCATCAACAATAACATCTAAACCCAGAGCGGACATGCCGACGCTGGCATATTTACTTTTCCAAGATTTCCCTAGAAGGGCTCGATCTTTTTCACTCTTCTTAGGCGTGCTTCCTACGCGTTCGTAGCCCTCGGGAATAACAATTATATCGGAGTGAATGTCAACTCCAAATTCTAGTGTTCTTGCATGAACTGCGGTACCATCTTTTGCTTTCAGTCTTATTCCAGTGCACATAATGAGTTTTGATAAATTTTTTTATTATTTTACTTCAATGGTTGATTTTCTCGCTTAACTTTGTATAACTGAGATGATCTTTATTTCAGCTTGAGTTAGTTCTCTCCATTGGCCAGGCTCCAAGCCCTCTATGCTTAAAGAAAAATTTCCACTTTTGGTAAGTGAGAGAGAAACTCTGACTAGCCGTAGCGTGGGAAATCCAACTTTAGCGCTCATCCGCCGTATTTGGCGATTTTTGCCTTCAGTAAGAGTTATCTCTAACCAGCTAGTAGGTACGCTTTTGCGATAACGAATGGGAGGATTTCTCGGAGGTAATGTTGGCTCTTGAGCTAAGATTTCAACCTTAGCTGGCCGTGTTCGATAACCTTGTAAGATAATACCACCTCTGCGCAAAGGTTCAAGAGAATCTTGATCAGGTATTCCTTCTACTTGAACCCAATAGGTTTTAGTATGTGCGTATTGTGGATCTGATAGGCGATGTTGCAGCAGACCATTATCGGTGAGCAAGACTAACCCTTCGCTATCTTGATCTAACCTGCCTACAGGATAAACCCCCGGTATTGGTACATAATCTTTGAGTGTGGGGTTATCATTGCCGTTTGGACTGAATTGGCAAATTACATTGTAGGGTTTATTGAGCAAGATATAGCGATACATCAATTTGGTTCAATTGAGATTGATAAATTGATCCAGAGCGTCTACCATTTTGGGAGGCCATCTTCTGGTATTGACTACCCAATCGATATCTCCATAGCGCTGATCTATCCCTATAGCCGAGACCCAATTACTCTCAGCTTCACCTTGGTAACCGCAGTTCCAGAGAATTGCAGTTAGTGCTGCGCGAGCATCTGCAAGCATTGGATAGTTGCGTACAATTTCACGTAAAGACTTGAGAGCATTTTCACTATTTCCCAGCTCAAAAAGAACTAGAGATTTATTAATTAGAGCTATCTGAAAATTGGGATCTAGATCGATTGCCTTTTGATAATCAGCTAAGGCTAAATCCCAAGTTCGCAAAAGACTATATGCATCAGCCCGCTCGTTATAAAGTTTAGCTTTCTCAGGATTTAGGGCAATCCTGCTAGTCAATACCTCAATGAGTTCATTGACAGATTTTTCAGTATTTCCAGATGGAGTAGTTGTCGCTGCCCAAACAATAGGACTATTGCAAAAAATTAAACAGCTTAGCAAAAATGCAAAGATTAACTTCATATAATAAATTTACACACTTTAGAGAAATTCTCTTTTGAGATAGGGCTGGAGAGCTTCAGGTACTTGAACTTTTCCATCGATCTGTTGGTAATTTTCAAGTATTGCCGCCATAGTTCTGCCAACTGCTAAGCCGGAGCCATTGAGAGTATGAACATAGTTAGTACCCTTTTGCCCGCTTTCTTTATAGCGAATATTGGCTCTTCTAGCTTGAAAATCACCAAAATTGGAACAGCTAGAGATCTCGCGGTATTTACCAGCGTTAGGCAGATAAACCTCAATATCGTAGCATTTTGCTGCTCCAAAACCCAGATCGCCAGTACACAGTTCAATCACCCGATAGGGTAACTTGAGTATCTGTAAAATAGCCTCAGCATCTTGTAAGAGTTTTTGATGTTCTTTTTCAGAAGTTTGGGGAGAGACGATCTTAACTAGTTCTATTTTATTAAACTGGTGTAAGCGAATTAAACCTCTAGTGTCTTTGCCATGGCTGCCAGCTTCGCGCCTAAAACAAGGAGTATATGCGCAGTGATATATAGGCAGTTGAGCTAAATCGAGAATTTCATCGCGGTAGAGATTGGTAACTGGAACTTCAGCAGTTGGAGCCAACCAGAGATCATCTTGAGGGCAATTAAAACCCTCTGCTGCAAATTTTGGCAATTGGCCAGTTCCTTGCATAGATTCACTATTGATCAAAATTGGTGGCATTACTTCGGTATATCCTGCTGCAATATGACGATCTAGCATTAAGGAGATCAGGGCTCTTTCTAGAGCGGCCCCAGCACCAAATAAAGCGACAAAACGACTTTTGGCTACTTTGACGGCTTTTTCAAATTCCAAAATACCTAGCTTTTCACCAATTTCCCAATGTGGCAAGACCTGCTGAGATTTTATAAATTCATCTCCCCAGCGTTTGATTTCTACATTTTCTTGTTCATCTTTGCCAACGGGGGTACTATTGCTGGGAAAATTAGGCAAAGTAAGCAACAGTTGCTCTATTGAAGTTTTGAGCTCTTTTTCTTTGGGTTCTAAATCATTAATTTCTTGTTTAATTTTATTGCCTTCTTGCTTGAGCTGATCTACATTTTCACCCTGCTTGATCTTTTGGGGTACTAGTTTGCCAATTTCATTAGATCGTCTTTGCAGCTCGGTTCGGGTTGATTCAAGCTCTTTTTGTTGTTGATCAAGCTCTAAGATTGGAACTAAATCATATTCTTGAGAATTGCTTCTCAAATTGAGCAACTCTTGCGCCTTTTGGGGATTTTCTCTAATATATCTAATGTCTAACATAGCTAATGAAATAAGCTTGACTTGATCTATTATTCTACGGGAAGTTTTACTGTAAATTTACTCCCTTTGCCTAAAATGCTCTCTACAAGAATTACTCCATGATGCTCCTGGACTATTGCCTTGGCTATAGCCAGACCCAAACCCGAGGATCCACCAGAAACGCTCTGAGCTCTGGATGGATCGATGCGATAAAAACGATCAAATATATAATTAACGGAAGTTTCAGCAATACCGATTCCATTGTCTTTTACCTCAACTTGCAGATACTGATTAGACCGCTGCAAGTTTACTTCCACCAAAGAGGGAGTATTTTCTACATTGGTGTATTTGAGGGCATTGCCAATTAAATTAGTAAACAATCTAGCTAATTGTTCCCAATCTCCGGTTATGTTAAATGAATCATCAGCAACAGTAGAATCCCCAATATGCAAAGAGAGAAATATTGCTTTGTGCTGGGCTATGGCTCTTTGCTCCTCAATTACCTCAATCAAAAGAGCATCTAGTGGGACTGCTTGCTTTTGGTTGGCAACTATACCGCTATCTAAACGTGCCAAAAAAAGAAGATCCCCCACTAAGATTCCCAGTCTTTTAGTGAGCCTTTCGATTACGGTGAGCTGTCTTTGCAGCAGTTGAGGATCAGCGTTGGGATCAGATAAAGCCATTTGCACATTAGCTTGAATCATAGCTAAAGGATTGCGCAGCTCATGTGAGGCATCCGCGGTAAACTGTTTGAGACTCTGATAGGATTCCTTGACTGGACCAATAGCGATACCTGAGAGTAGCCAGCCAGTAGCACTAAGGGCCAAAATCATTAAAACAGTAGCTAAAAAAAGATCAAAAAGCAACTGTCTAATAGGGACAGACACCTCAAACCAAGGATGACTAACTCGCAAATAGCCCAAAATATGGTTATCAATTTTGACTGGTTTTGTTACCTGTCTGAGAATATGTTCGTCTGATTGATGGACAGTTTTGCTACTAGAATAAGGAGAAAGTGGAATATTAGAAGGCTCCCAAAAAGTAGACCAGATCATTCGACCTTCAGGATCAAACCACTCTATATCGATATGGTCATCCTCAATGCTTTGGGCTCGATTAGGAAAACTCGATTCAATATCTAGACGATATTTTCCTTCACTGGCAGAAACTGGTTCAATCACCAGAGATCTAGTCAGAACTTCTATTACATGCTCAAGGGTATCATCTACCCTCTCAATTAGGGTATGGCGGACATATAGATAAACTCCTGTGACAAAAAGAAGTAACAAAACCCCAGTAACGGCAGCATACCAAATAGTCAGACGACGGCGGGTTGCCTGAAACATAAATCACTAAAAGGAAATTAAATTTTGTTGACTCAAATATATAACCTAGATCAACTCAATCAGTTGGTTAAACAAGATCCCCAAAAGTGGCGCCCCTTAGTCTTTACCAATGGCTGCTTTGATCTTTTACATGTAGGACATATTAGATATCTACAGACAGCAAAAAGCCTAGGTAATAAATTAATTGTAGGGGTTAATAGTGATCATTCAATAAATCAAATTAAACCCAACAAGGGCCGCCCCATAATCCCGGAACAACAAAGATTAGAAGTTTTAGGATCTTTGCGATCTGTCGATGCTGTAGTTCTTTTTTCGCAAAAGACTGCGGATCATTTGCTCAAAGTTTTAGAGCCTGATATCTATGTCAAAGGAGGAGACTACGACATTCAAACCCTTCCAGAAGCAAATACTGTCCAAGAATATGGCGGCAAAATAGAACTAATTAAGATAGAAATCCCTACCTCGACAAGCAAAATCATTGAAAAAATCCGCAACACTTGTCTTTAAACCCCGAAAACAGCTAATATTCAGAAGAAATACTTAGCCCAAAATCAATGTTCGACCTTGCCCAGCTTGAAAGTCAACTTTTCCAAGAATCAGAGAAAAATCAACTTCAATTGATTTCTAAATTAGCAACTCTCGATTCATCTGGTTTAGAAGTTTTGGGCAAATTCCTTCTCTCCCAAAAAGACAAAACTCCCAATCCAGCCCTAGGAAAAGCCTATCAATTCCTTTATCAAGCTCAAACACCGGAAACTATCACTCTACTGGCCGAACATTTTCCCTTTGGTATTGTACCCCTTGTTTCTAAGCGAGGTATTGATTATCTTGAATTGCAAAGGGCTTTAGCTGATGGAGATTATCAACAGGCTGATACCCTCACTAGAGTAAAAATGTGTCAATTAGCTGGAGAAGGTGCCATCAAGCGCAAATGGGTTTATTTCACCGAGGTTAGCCAGTTTCCCTCTGAAGATTTAAATACTTTAAATTCTCTCTGGCTCAACTATGGTGAGGGTAAGTTTGGCTTTTCGGTGCAGCGCAATCTTTGGATATCAGTTGGGAGAGATTATAATAAGCTCTGGCCCAGAATCGGTTGGAAAAACGGCAACAACTGGACTAAATATCCTGCTGAGTTTACTTGGGATTTATCTGCTCCAGTGGGACATCTTCCTCTACTTAACCAACTTAGAGGCGTCAGAGTTACTGATGCGCTATTTGCTCATCCACTTTGGAGCGAAAAAATATAGCTTGTTCAGAGATCCTCAAACTGGGTTAATCTATTTTCTGGGTATATTCAAAAACAATTTGGGAGAATTTCAGTTATGGAACGTACATTCTTGATGATCAAACCCGATGCCGTCCAACGCGGCTTAGTCGGTGATATTATTAAGCGCTTTGAAACTAAGGGCTTTACTCTAGTTGGTTTAAAGCTATTATCGGTATCGCGTGAACTAGCTGAAAAACACTATGATGTCCATAGAGAAAGACCTTTTTTCCAGGGATTGGTTGAATTTATTGTCTCTTCTCCAGTAGTAGCAATGGTCTGGGAAGGTGATGGTGTTATTGCCTCCGCTCGCAAGATCATCGGTGCAACCAATCCCCTCAATGCTGAACCTGGAACTATCAGAGGAGATTATGGTATTAATGTTGGCCGCAACTTGATCCATGGCTCAGATGGACCTGAAACTGCAGCTAGTGAAATCGCCCTTTGGTTTAAGCCAGAAGAATTATCAAATTGGCAATTGACAAACAAAGCCTGGATAGTTGAATAGTAGTAATTAATAAAATTGTGGACAAGCAGATTTCACTCAGCTTGATCCCAATTTTTTTAATTATCTCGAATAGAGACTATACCATAGGCAGAAGTATTGAGATAATCTCTAGCTACTTTTTGGATATCCTCTCTAGAAATAGTCCTGATAATATCGGGATAGTTTAAAGCGTGAGTGAGATCGCCCATTTGGCAATAGTAATAGCCATAGAGATTAGCCCTATCACCGGGCTTCTCACTGTTGAAAATATATCTGTTAGTAACTTGGGTGCGGATACGCTCAAGTTCAGATTCGCTGACTCCATCTTCTTGAATTTTTTGGATTTCCTCAATAATGGCACTTTCAACTTTATTGAGGTTTTCAGCTTCCAATTGAGCTGATACATAGAATGAGCCCTGAACCATTTGAGTGAGATTATTAGCTCCAATTTGACTTACTAGTCTCTCTTGCTCTCTAAGTCTTCTATAAAGACGGGAAGTCTTACCTTGCCCTAAAATAGCGGCCAAAACATCCAGAATATCACCTGTTTTGAGATCATTTAAACCAGGTACTCTCCACATCATTACTAAGCGAGACTGGACAAGAGCCTTATCTATTGAATCTGAGCGAACTATTTCACTAAAGGGAAGTTCTGGCTCAAGCTCCTGCTTAGGGGAAAGGACTGAGCCAGTCCAATTGACGACATTTTTTTCGACAGATTCAATCAGTTGTTCTTGAGGCAGATTGCCAACTACCACTGCTGTGACTGATGATGGCTGATACCAACTTTGGTGAAACTCACGCATCTGCTGGGAGCTCAAACTTTCAATAACCTCCAGAGATCCTAGTACTGGACGTCGATAGGGAAGACGCTCAAAACTAGTTTCCATAACTTTGCTAGATAATCTTCTAGCTGGGTTATCTTGTGAACGTCTGATTTCTTCTAGAACGACTAATCTCTCTTTTTGAAATTCGGCATCTGGAAAAAGCGGATTAAAGACTAGTTCTAATTGCCAAGGTGCTAAATCAGCAAAATCAGCTGGAGCGGTGGTGATGTAATAGTGAGTATATTCCTGACTAGTAGCGGCATTTGTTATTGCTCCTTTTCCTTCTACAAGACGCTCAAATTCACCCTTGGGTATTTTTTCCGTCCCCTTAAAGATCATATGCTCTAAAAAATGAGCCATCCCATTGATTTCATCACTTTCTAAAGCTGAACCAATATTGAGCCAAATATTCAAATTGACTGCCTCAATGGGAATCGATTCAGCAATTATGGTCAAGCCATTGGGTAAATGTTTAACTGTCGGATTGAGTAATTGAGCCATGCCAAGGTTAAAGAGATTATTTTCTTTTACTATAGTGTTTCCTATGAAAAAAGACTATAATCAAAAAAGTTAGGCTACTGTGTTGGTGACTGCCAACATCGTTTGTTGATCTATGCTTGTTTGTTTAGGGAGTTTGCTAATTTTTGTGCTGCAGTAAACCGGGCTTTGACCCGGAAACGGATGCGTAAAGCGCGAATGCCCACCTGGATTATTCCAGGTCATAAACTGAGGTAAGACGGCACAGCGGTCAACTAGTTTATTTATTGTTTGACATAAACAAAAGCCAAGTTGTAAAACTTGGCTTTTTATTTTCTTAGTTGCAAGATTGATATTCTAAACTACAGTAGGAAGGAGATTTCCTTGGGAAGAATAAACAGCATCTGGATTTGTTGGCGTGGGATAGCCACGGGTGAAATCTCTGATTTCAAAATGTTTAGCTTGAAGCTCAGCAACTAAAATTTTGAGCGCTTCTTCAGGTTTACCTTTTCCACAAAAGAACAAATCTGCAGCAAAATAACCCAACTCAGGCCAAGTATGAATCGCGATATGAGATTCAGCCAAAGTAGCAGTAGCTGTTACACCATGAGGGCTAAATTGATGAACACACATATCAATGAGGGTTGCCTCTCCGGCAGCAATACCATCGAGTAGAGCGCGGCGAATCCTTTCTGGATCGTTCAAAAGGTCTGCGGGTGCCTGCCAAGCGTCTACAATAAGATGGGTCCCCAGTTTTGCCATTCTTTTAATTTACTCCGTTCTAATTTTTTTCAACCTTTACTAATATAACATAGTTTTTTGAAAATTGAAGGATTTCGTTTTAATAAATATTTTCTATTACCTTTGCTTTAATTTTGGCTTTGGCAAGTTTTTGAGCTACTAAATTAGCTTGAGAGAGATTTTTAAAGAGTCCCGCTTGAATGAACCCGCCCTCTTTATGGCTTATAAAAGCACCTGTAGCAATTTTTCTAACTCTCATTAACAGTTGGTAGGATTGCCCCTTGACTTTGACGCGGTAAAGCTTATATCTCTTGCTGTAACTAGAGCTAGTGGAATATTTTGGCTTATTTTTTTTTGGGCGTGAAAAAACATACTCTTTAACAACTGCCTTGTTGGATTCTTTTGTTGAAGAACCTTGGGAAACTACGCTAGATGAGTTTATCTGTGCGTAAGGCTCAGCTGGAGTTTTGGCAGCGATGAGATTCAGACAGATAAAGATCGCTAATACTAATGAGCGATTGGACATAGAGATACCCTCCCTATAATTTTTACAGGGAGGCAATCATCTCTTAAAGATCTCCGCCTCGAAAAGCCAAAAGAAATACAACAATAGGTCCAGCAATCATAATCAAAGCGACAAAGGTCAATTGAAAGATTGGTTCCAAATTCAGCGCGGCCAATAAATTCATAAATTCTCCTATCCAAAAATCGAAACACTCTATCTGGCTAACTAGAAGGTGCAAATTCCATCCGTTATATAATATAGGAGATGAAGACCCCCTTTTTTATCTGCGATACAAAACTATATAAATTTTTGTTAAGATGCCCAGTTGGCGATGTGTGAAGATGTGCGGAGCCTGTTGTTTTCTAGATCCTCAAGAAAGAGAGGATCTAGAGGATTATTTGACCAGTGAGCAACTATCTCACTACTTGAGCTTGGTAGGAAGTGACGGTTGGTGTATCAACTTTGATCACAGCAAGCGTGAATGCAAAATCTACCAAGATCGTCCCCGTTTTTGTCGGGTTGAGCCTGAAACCTTTTGGGAGATGTTCGAGGTTGAATCTGATGAGTTTAACCAATTTGCCATAGATTGCTGTCACGAACAAATCGAGAGTGTCTATGGACCAGATACAGATGAGATGAAACACTATGTGAGCGAAGTTGGTTGATAACTTTGCTCTATCCTGCCATAGGAAACAATCTGGCTATAGTATTTTTGAGAGACTTCATCGCCATTATCTGAAAGCTGATCTATCTCAATTCTATTGCGCCCGCCCGAGCTGTGGATATAGCTTCCATATCCAAGATATAAGGCAACATGGTTAATTCTAGGAGATCCAAAAAATATTAAATCTCCAGCTATTAATTGCTCTTTAGTGATTTTGCGAGCAAATTCCTCCTGCTGATAAGAATCTCGAGGAAGCCAGATTCCAACAGAAGCAAAAGCTGCCTGGATTAATCCAGAGCAATCATAATTAGGGCCAACGGTTCCGCCCCAAAGGTAATAATTATCTTGCTTGCTAGCTAATTGCGTGAAATTGATTACCTCAAGGAGATGTTTTTCAATTTGAGCACGTTGAATCACTACAGCTTTATAGGGTTTTGTTGATTCTTTGATTTTGTTAAAATCTCTACTAGCTAAATAGCCCTTGTAATCATCTTCACAAAGCCTGACTCGGGCATAGTCCTGAGAATGCTCTAGTAAAACTAAATGTCTAGTTTTAGCTACTTGGGTAGCGAGTTTTAGAAATTCTGGTGAATCGTAGAGATTGAGATTATCCAGACAAATATACTCTTTTGTGAGATCTATTGACATGAGATTTAGTGTTTTTAATAATTTTATTTGTTAAAATCTAGAAAATTATACCTAAACAATTCAAATAAATTATGTCGACTTTAGCCTTGACCAAAGACAATGTTGAACAAGTACTAGATGATCTGCGTCCCTATTTGATGGCCGATGGCGGTAATGTTGAACTAGTTGAGATTGATGGGCCCATAGTCAAACTTCGTCTTCAAGGTGCCTGTGGTTCTTGTCCCAGTTCAGCAATGACCTTAAGAATGGGGATCGAACGACGTCTGAAAGAATATATTCCAGAAATTTCCGAGATAGAGCAAGTATTCTAAGCTGGTCCCTACCCCCTAATATGTTAGATAAGCAAAAAATTTTAGAAGTTTTAAGACCAGTAAAAGATCCAGAACTCCAAAAAAGTCTGGTAGAGCTCAACATGATCCGCCAAATTGAGTTTGAAGATGGCAAAGTTAGTTTTGATCTCATTTTAACTACGCCAGCTTGTCCTCTCAAGGAGATGATTGTGGCTGATTGCGAAGCTGCTCTCAAAAAATTACCAGAGGTCAAAGAAGTATCAATCAGGGTTGGCGCAGAAACTCCGCAACAAAAAGGATTACCAGATCGCCAATCTCCAGTTGGAGTAAAAAATATCATTGCCATTTCCAGTGGGAAAGGAGGAGTAGGTAAAAGCACTATTGCAGTTAATATAGCAGTAGCTTTAGCCGCCACCGGTGCCAAAGTAGGGCTACTAGATGCAGATATCTACGGTCCTAATACTCCCACTATGCTGGGCTTAGGTGATAGTTTTCTCAATGCTAAAGGAGATGTGTTAGAGCCGGCCATCAGCTTTGGTGTCAAATTGGTATCTATGGGCTTTCTGCTGGGTCAGGATCAACCAGTAGTATGGCGTGGTCCGATGCTCAATGGAATAGTCAGACAGTTCCTCTACCAAGTCGAATGGGGTGAGCTAGATTATCTGCTGGTAGATATGCCACCTGGTACTGGAGATGTTCAGCTAACCCTTGCCCAGGCAGTCTCGCTCTCTGGAGCTGTCATTGTTACTACACCACAGACAGTCTCTCTTCTTGATGCTCGAAGAGGGCTGAAAATGTTTGAGCAGATGGGAGTGAAGGTCTTAGGTATAGTCGAGAACATGAGCTATTTTGTACCGCCAGATCAGCCCGAGAAAAGCTATGATATCTTTGGCTCTGGTGGTGGAATGAAGACCTCAAAAGAGCTCTCAGTTGAGCTATTGGGTACTGTTCCTTTGGAAATCGATCTTAGAGAAGGGGGAGATCGGGGCGTTCCTATAGTCATTGGCCGACCTGAATCTATTTCGGCTAAGGCCTTAATCAATCTGAGCAAAAAAATTGCAGCTGCTGTTTCTCTGGCCGCTCTTACCTAAAGATGCGACATCGCTTTAGAGCATATTCCTCAAGGTTAGACTATTTGCTTTTGTTTTTAGTGAGCAGTCTAACTTTTTTTGGAGGGATCACAATTCTTAGCACTGAAATTAATACTCGTTACAATAACTGGTTACAGCATATTACTTTCGGTGCTTTAGGTGTGGGAATATGCCTGATTATTGCCCGCTGGAACTATAGACGCTTGCTAGAATTCCATTGGGTAATCTACGCTTTGACTAACTTGATCTTAGTTACAGTCAAAATTATTGGCAGTAGTGCCAATGGCGCTCAAAGCTGGGTTTCAATTGCTGGAATAAAAGTAGAACCATCGGAATTTGCCAAGATAGGAATTATAATCACCCTTTGCGCCCTACTGCATAGGAAGCCCATTAATAATCCTTTTGATCTAATCAAGGTTTTGGGCATCACAGCATTACCTTGGCTTTTAGTTTTTTTTCAGCCAGATTTGGGAACTTCTCTAGTTTTTGGAGCCATCACCCTAGGTATACTCTACTGGTCAAATATCAACCGAGGCTGGCTCTTGCTGCTTGTCTCACCAATAGTCTCAATGATCATTTTCAATGTTTATTTTGTAGGCTGGATTGTTTGGGCTATACTGCTAGCTGTAGTAGCTTGGTTGAGTTTGCCTTGGAAGAGAATTGGCACTTTAGGCGTCTTGCTAGCTACATTTTTAACAGGCTGGCTCAGTAAAGTGCTCTGGTCGGTTTTGAAAAACTATCAAAAAGAGAGAATATTGGTATTTCTGGATCCTGATAAAGATATTATGGGCTCAGGCTATCAATTAACCCAATCTAGAATTGCCATAGGTTCTGGTGGACTCTGGGGCAAGGGTCTATTTCACGGACCGCAAACTCAACTGAATTTTGTGCCAGAGCAGCACACCGATTTTATTTTTTCGGCAGTTGCTGAAGAGTGGGGCTTTGTAGGGGCAGTTGCAGTAGTGCTCGTATTTTGGCTGATCTGCCTGCGTTTATTATTGATTGCCAATAGTGCTAGGGACAATTTTGGTTCACTATTGGTCATTGGGGTATTTTCTATGATTCTCTTTCAGGCGATAGTTAATATAGGAATGACTATTGGACTTGCCCCGATTACAGGAATACCTTTACCCTGGCTAACTTATGGGCGATCTTCTTTGATGACTAATTTCATTGCTATTGGTCTGGCAGAATCGGTGGCCAATTTCCGACCTAATCCAAAAGACTACTAAAAATCCACTTGGCAGACTTGAAACTTACCAACAAAATTGAAGCAATCCTCTACCTCAAAGGCGAACCAGTGAGCCTCAATCAGCTTGCACTCTACGCTGGTTGTCAGCGCTCCCAAGCTAATGAGGCAATCGTTGAATTAATAGCAGAATATGGCCATAGAGAATCAGCCTTGGAAATTGTCGAAACTAGCGCAGGTTATAGTTTGCAATTGCGTACAAGCTACCAGGGGCTAATCCAAAGCCTACTACCGGCTGAGTTGAGCACTTCTTTATTAAGAACATTGGCTGCCATCGCTTTAAAACAAACCATATTACAATCTGAATTGATCGAATTGAGGGGTAGTTCAGCCTATCAACATGTCCAGGAGTTGATCTCTTTGGGCTTTATCAAAAAAAAGTCCGCTGGGCGATCATTTGAGCTAAGCATTACCGACAAGTTTCATCAATATTTTGAAATAGACCAACTGCCTGAAATTTAATGTTAGTCACTAAAGAACTAGTATCTTTCTATACCTCTGATGCGACTAGACTAGATAGCGATCTCTACCGCCCCGAAGGAGAAGGACCATGGCCAGTATTGCTCATGCGCCAACCATATGGCCGTCAAATTGCTTCTACTGTAGTCTATGCTCATCCTCAATGGTATGCCAGCCAGGGTTATCTGGTGGTCATCCAGGACGTCAGAGGCTCTGGTAGCTCTCAAGGGGAGTTTACTCTTTTTGAACATGAAATAGAAGATGGAAGAGAAACAGTCAACTGGGCAGCCAATCTTCCAGGTAGCAATGGTTTAGTGGGAATGTACGGCTTTTCCTACCAGGGCATGACTCAGCTCTATGCTGCCATAGGACAACCTACTAGCTTAAAGACCATTTGTCCTGCAATGTTGGCTTATGATCTCTACGAAGATTGGGCTTATGAAAATGGTACTTTTTGCTATGAAATCTCCCTAGCCTGGGCTATCCAGTTAGCAGCTCTTAAAGCCAAAAAACAAGGGGATTTAGACGCCTTTAATTTTCTCTTTCAAACTAGTAAAAATATAACTATCAGCCCTAAAGTAAGCGAATATCTGCAACAATACGCCCCTAGTAATTTTTATCACAAGTGGCGTGAGTATAGCCAAAATAACGATTATTGGCAAAAGCTATCCCCAAAAACATATATAGACAAACTCAATCTACCGATGTTACATATTGGTGGAGCTTTTGATGCCCATTTACGCGGAACAGTTAAATTGTATCGGCAAATGAGCCAGCAAGTTGATTATCCTCAATCCCTGGTGATTGGACCATGGTCGCATCTACCTTGGGGAGCAAGAGTCGGTGAGCTTGACTACGGAAGTGAGGCTATCAGCAATATCGATAGATTACAAATCAGATGGTTTAATCGCTTTTTAAAAGGTGAAGATCAATCTTTTACGCCAATTAGCTGGTTTGATCTTGGCAGTAAAAGCTGGTCTTCATTTTCAACCTGGCCCACCAAGGCAAAAGAGACAATTTTCTATCTCACCAGTAGCGGCCTTGCTAGCACTAGAGAGCTCAGTCCCCTTAGCCAATTAGATCCACTAAATGATGTAATAGTCCATGATCCTTGGAGAGCCGTACCTAGCCTAGGAGGACACAATAGCCTCAATGCGGGTCCATTTGAGCGCTCTAAACTAGATTGCCGCAATGATATCTTGTGCTATACAAGTAAAGCTTTAACTGAGCCTTTATCTATTGCAGGAGATATAGTTATTCTCTTGCAAGTCCAGGCAGAAGCTATTAATTTCGATCTTGTCGTAATCCTCTCAGAAGTTAAACCCAATGGAGAAATCTATAATTTCTCCCAAGCCTTTGCTCATTTTTCTAGATCAAGCTCCTTAGAAATAGCGCTACAGCCAGTTCATAAAACATTGGCAATTGGAGATTGTCTGCGCTTGAGTATCAGTGCTAGTTCTTTTCCCTCAATAGATCTCTACGTAGAACTATTGACTGTCAAACTACTCTATGGAGAGCTTAAGCTCTGTAATATTGCTGAAGTAGAGACAACATGACGAGCTAGCCCCAACTGCTCAGGAGAAATACCAATAGCCAAGCCAACTAGTTGAGGCAGGTGCAATATAGGAATATTGAGCTTTTGCCCAATTACCTTTTCGATTTCTGGTTGACGTGATTCTAGATTGAGATGGCAAAGAGGACAGGGAGTTACTATGCAGTCAGCTCCAGCTTGTTTGGCTGCTAATAAGTGCTGGCCAGCTAAAGTAAAAGATTCTTTAGGCGCATAGCTAGAGATAGGCCAACCACAACATTGTGTACGCCCAGCATAATTGATACTAGTAGCGCCAAGGGAGGTAAAAACTCTCTCTAGTGATTGAGGATTACTAGGATCATCTGGAATTGACTTTTGGCCGCGCAGGAGATAGCAACCATAAAAGGCAGCACATTTAAGTCCAGTTAGAGGCTTAGTTACTTGGGATTGCAATTTCTCTAACCCATAGTCTTGCACCAAAGCCCAGAGAAGGTGTGTGACCCTACCATTGCCTTGATAGGGAGAACAATGCTCTTTTTGTAATAGTCCATTGATCTGCTCTAAATAGGCAGGATCTTTTTCTTTGGCTTGTTTGAGTCGCTCGTCTACATGTCCAAGAACACCTTGGCAAGTACTACAGTGAGTCAGCAATGGTAGAGATAATTCTTCTGCCAGGGCAATATTGCGAGCATTGATAGTATCTTCTAAAAGTTGCGAGTCTTCCTTATAGGTTCCAGAACCACAACAGGCTGCTTTTTTTAATTCGATTAATTCTATTCCCAATTTCTGAGCCAGTGCGCCGGTAGATATGTACAATTCTCGACAAGCACCTTGGGCCACACAACCAGGATAATAAGCGTAACGCAACATGCCTAAAACCTCAATAACTCTCCATTGTAGTCGACTATGTTAAAATAGCATACCTAGAGAACAAAATTAAAAAAATGAATCAGACCCCTCGCCACTACCACATTACTACCTTCGGCTGTCAGATGAATAAGGCTGATTCTGAGCAGATGGCTGGTATTTTGGAGAAAATGGGGTTTCAATGGTCTGATGATCCTAACCAAGCAGATCTGATTCTCTACAATACTTGCACAATTAGAGATAACGCCGAGCAGAAGGTTTACTCTTACTTGGGTTTACAAGCTAGAAGAAAACAGGAAAATCCTAATCTCACCCTTATCCTCTCTGGCTGCGTAGCCCAACAAGAGGGCGAAAAACTACTTCAACGTATACCAGAGCTTGATCTGGTTATGGGACCACAACATACCAACAGACTAGAAAATCTCCTGGAAGATGTCTTCAATGGCAATCAGGTAGTAGCTACTGAATCTAGGCATATCACAGAGAACATTACGCAGCCACGCCGTGAAAGTACAGTCACTGCCTGGGTCAATGTGATCTATGGTTGCAATGAACGCTGCACCTATTGTGTGGTACCTAATGTTAGAGGTGTTGAGCAATCTAGAACTCCTATATCTATTAAAAAAGAAGTCGAGGATTTAGCCGCTCAAGGTTATAAAGAAATAACTCTTCTAGGTCAGAATATAGACGCTTATGGCCGGGATTTACCAGGATCTACCGAGACTGGTCGGCATCTTTATAACTTTACAGATTTACTCTATTTCCTGCATGATGTCCCTGGTATAGAGAGATTTCGCTTTGCTACGAGTCACCCGCGCTATTTCACTGAGCGATTAATTCAAGCTTGTGCCCAGCTCGATAAAGTTTGCAAATATTTTCATATTCCCTTCCAGTCCGGTGACAATGATATTCTCAAATCTATGGGCAGAGGTTACACAATTGAGCGCTACAGAGAAATTATAGATAAAATACGCGAATATATGCCAGATGCGGCAATCAGCGCTGATGTGATCGTTGGCTTTCCTGGCGAAAGTGAGCAGCAATTTCAAAATAGCCTCAAACTGGCAGAAGAAATAGGCTTTGATCAGCTCAATAGCGCCGCTTATTCCCCAAGACCGGGAACTCCTGCTGCTCATTGGTCAGATCAACTCTCTTTTGAAGTAAAAAGCGATCGATTGCAAAGAATTAATCATCTGATCAATACCAAAGCGGCCCAAAGATCTCAACTTCGTCTAGGTAAAATCGAAAAAGTTCTAGTAGAGCAAGTCAATCTTAAAGATCCCAGTCAAGTTATGGGTAGAACTGACGGTAACCGTCTTACCTTTTTTGCTGGGGATATCAATCAGCTCAAGGGTAAAGTCGTCTCTGTCAAGATAACTGCAACTCGCCCCTTTAGCCTGACTGGTGAATTAGTTTAAATGTTAACCCGCTCGGTTGCCACGCTAATACTATGTCTTTGCTTTGGAGTCACTAGTTCTCTAGCGGGCACTCTCAAAGAAATTCAAGCAAGGGGTAAATTGAGAGTTGGAGTTAAAGATAATCTAGCTCCACTTGGTTTTTACAACAGCCAAGGTCAATTAGTGGGACTAGAAATAGATCTAGCCAGAGAAATAGCCAGAGAAATTCTTGGCTCATCAGAGGCGATTGAGTTCTATCCCTTACTCAACCAAGATCGTCTCAAGGCGCTTCTAGAAGATAAAGTAGATTTATTAATAGCAGATCTCACTATTAACCAGTCCCGCTCTCGCTTGGTGAACTTCACTGACTATTACTATTTGGATGGTACGGGAATCATCACCAGTGACCCTATAGTTAAAAAACTCTCAGATCTGCTAGAAAAGAAGATAGCCGTCTTAAAAGGATCTAGTGCAATAGCTGCTCTTAAATTTTATTTAAGTAAAGATATCAAACTAGTTGAAGTGCAATCTTACCTAGAGGGTTTTGAAAAGCTGGAATCCAAACAGGTAGATGCAATGGTAGCAGATCGTAGTATCCTAGTAGGCTGGAGATCTGATCATCCCAGCTATTATCTTTTAGAGCAAAGGCTTTCAGTAGCTCCTTTAGCTATAGCTCTGCCTAAGGGAATAGCCTACAATGAACTACAAAAGAGGGTCGCCAAGGCGATCCAATCGGCCAAACACTCCGGCTGGTTAAAACAACGTCTAACTTACTGGGGATTACCCTAAATATGCAAGAAAACCTTCCAGTTGTCTATCTTTTTGTCCTATTAGTACTGCTTTTGGGTGTAGCAGTTTTTCTAATTCAGCAAGTATTTAAAACTGTTCGCCAGGAAAAAACAATTACACGGTTGCAAAATTTATTAAAACAAAACAAAGCAACAGCCAAAGATGCCTATGAACTAGGTAGTCTTTATCTAGATAAAAAGCTCTATGTCCAGGCAATAGCCTTATTTCAAAAAGCCCTCAAACTGAATGAAAGTGAGACTGAACCTGAAAATAAAGCCCTGATCTACAATGCTTTGGGGTTTTCTTATTTTGCTCAAGAGCAATATGATCTTTCTATTCGCAATTATAAAGATGCCATTAAACTATATCCTGACTATGTCGTAGCTTTGAACAACCTAGCTAACACCTACGAAAAAAAACAGATGATCACAAAAGCTATAGAAACCTACGAAGAGACTTTAAAATATGATCAGAGCAATAAAATCGCTCGCAAAAGAAAAGAAGCTCTCAGTAAACGTCTGGCAGCTTCATAATATCTTTATAATAATTGAGTTAATTGAGAGGAAAAAGTGCCACATACTATAGTGACCGAGATTTGTGAAGGGGTGGCAGATTGCCTTGATGCTTGCCCGGTTGCCTGTATTCATCCAGGTCCTGGAAGAAATATAAAGGGAATGCAGTGGTACTGGATTGATTTTGCTACCTGTATCGATTGTGGGATATGCCTTCAAGTCTGTCCAGTTGAAGGAGCTATACTAGATCAGGAAAAACCGGATTTGCAAAAAACACCTCAATAAGGATGGATAACTTATTAGAAATTCAGGATGTCTATGCGGGTTATATCAAGGATCTCAATATTCTCCAGGGTGTGAGTTTGACAATAGCTCCAGGAGAGTTGGTAGTTGTCATAGGCCCCAATGGTTGCGGAAAATCAACACTTCTAAAAACTATTTTTGGATTGCTAACTCCCAATCAAGGTACTATCAACTTTAAAGGGAAAACCTTAGTAGGACTTAAGTCAGAAAAAATTGTACAGCAAGGATTAGGCTATGTACCTCAAATTGCCAATGTCTTTCCTTCTCTAACAATTGAAGAAAATCTGGAAATGGGAGCTTTCCTCACAAACGGTTCAATCACAAGTGAAAAAGAGGTTATTTTTAATATGTTTCCGCGTTTAGCCCAGCGGCGTCGCCAAAAAGCAGGTACCCTCTCTGGTGGAGAAAGACAAATGTTAGCTATGGGCAGAGCTTTGATGTTGAAGCCTGATTTGCTCTTATTAGATGAGCCTTCAGCAGCTCTATCCCCTATCTTGGTAGGAGATGTATTTGCCCAGATCAAGGCGATTAACCAAAGCGGAACCTCGATTCTTCTAGTTGAGCAAAACGCCAAAAAAGCTCTATTAATGGCAGATAGGGGATATGTTTTAGAAAGCGGACGTGATCGCTACCAAGGAAAAGGATCTGAACTTCTCAATGATCCTAAGGTTGCAGCTCTCTATTTAGGCGGTCATCACTCTAGCTGAATAGAGAAAAATAGTTTTAGAATGTTTAGAAAGCAGGATAATTTTAACCAGTAAATTATGTCAAAACCAGATCTGATGGAAAACTACCCAAATAAATTATCCCAGTCTGGTACAACTCTAGAGTTGGATTCTATCAATGTTCAATTAGAAAATAAAACTGCCCCAGAGATAATCAACTGGGCATATGATTCCTTTCAGGAAGGATTGGTACTAAGCACTAGCTTTGGAATACAATCTGCTGTGATGCTCCATTTAGTAACTAGCATCATACCCAATATCCCGGTTATCTGGATCGATACAGGCTATTTACCAGCAGAGACCTATACCTTTGCTCAGCAGCTTAGCCAAAGATTAAACCTCAATTTAAAAGTATACCAATCTCCTTTGAGTCCTGCCAGAATGGAAGCTCTCTATGGCAAGCTCTGGGATAGAGAGGATGTTGAATCGCTCAATCGCTACGACCAAATTCGCAAGGTTGAACCAATGCAAAGAGCTCTAAGTGAGCTCAAGGCGACCGCTTGGTTAGCAGGGCTAAGACGCTCACAGACCAGTCATCGTCATGGACTTTCTACAATAGCCAAACAAGGTGAATTCTACAAAGTGCATCCTATTTTGAACTGGCATTCTCGCGATATCTACCAGTACCTAAATCAACATAACTTGCCTTATCATCCTTATTTTGACTTGGGCTATGTAACTGTGGGAGACTGGCATTCGAGCCGGCCTTTGATGGCTAATGATACTGATGAAAGAGATACTCGTTTCAAGGGAATCAAACAAGAATGTGGCTTACATTTGACTCCTAGTGAAGCAAAAAGTTTAGATTCAAGTACATTGTAATCTTATTCAAAAAAAGCCAGATCGCTATTGGCAAGAGTTTTAACCAACAAGCTACGATCGAGAAATTTATTGCCCTTTTCACAGGAAGTCTCTGGGGTAAACAGACAGGAATGACAAGCAGCCCAATGCAGACTACCATCTTGGGAATTGGCATCATGTTCAGCGCAAAGAGGATCCGAGGCGCAGAGTTTGACCTGTTCAAGAGCTTGAGAGATATGATAGCCAAGGGTACTAGATTCTCCCAAGCTAACTAAACCCCCCATAGTTCCTTCACTATCAGAAGCCGCTGTATAGATCAAAATACCAGCTTGTGGTCCGCCTTCTTGATCCGGTTTTTTGGAATAGATTCTCTCTCGTAAACTGGCACTACTATAACCGCAGGCAATAGAAAACTGACGAATCAGAGCATGCGAGAGGGAATGGAGCAGCAGATACCTCATATTTGGGGTAAGAGACTTGTTAGGATTTAGATTGCGACGACTGAGCCAATCACCATAAGCCAATTTAACCTTGCTGGCTTTATTGCGCAGATCTTGGCTATCTTCCCAAGCTTGTATAGTAGATTCATTAAATTGGATAAAAATACCCTCTCCTCTGGTTTCACAGCTAGGGACCCATTGCGGAGGATTACTGCTTAGTGGGACTATTGTAATTTCCTCAGATTCAATCTCATCTCCAAAATCTCCAGAAGATTGAATTCGGCTAAAGCCAACTAGAGACATGAACTCCCGTAGTTTTTCTACCAAGACAATTTGACTGAAGTATTTAGTAAAGCCAACAGGCGGTTCTACAGGACGAAGGCGAAAATTCTCATTATTTAAATTCACATTGGCTTGTGAGAAAACTTCCCATTCAGGGCTTTTGAGATCTATTTTCTTTTGTTCGAGTTCTGGTTGTTGACTATTGTCTTTTTTGTTGAGAATAATCTGCCATATCTCTTCAGTTGGATATTTAGCTAGAGGTTTAAGATCACTTTTGGCAAAGATACGAGACATACTCTTGAGCTCTTCTATGCTTGAAATTTCACTTAGATCAGACCAAAACTGCTTAACTAGTTGCTCAAGCTCAGAAGAATTCTCCGGCAAAGAGAGAACAGAGAGAGTTAGTGGAAACCAGCTATTAGAAGCGCCAAGTAACATAGTGCTCATTTGTTCTGAGCATTTCTCATCAA
>Ga0194055_10000249_pt1 | contig 42062 bp, 45 predicted proteins | sample SepL449m_MetaG_FD_155482 | JGI IMG/M metagenome (GOLD analysis project Ga0194055, IMG submission 155482) | Anoxic zone freshwater microbial communities from boreal shield lake in IISD Experimental Lakes Area, Ontario, Canada - Sep2016-L442-9m | ecosystem: Environmental > Aquatic > Freshwater >... | reverse complement strand
TACTAATATACTTTAGTTTATTCTTGGTGGTCTGTTTGTCCTATTTATTGTAGCACTGTATAGTATACTCCAGAATATTTAAATATTATTTTAAGTCTCTAAAGAACTTTGGAGATGCTGAGCTAGTTATTTTGCTCTATAAATTCTATAATTACCCGTCAAACTATAAGAGCCTCTAAGCAGCTCTGGAGATCTTGAGTTAATTGATTGACAGCATGTTTTCGATCTTGTTGATATTGACCATAGCGCTCAGTGACACAAATGGGCTTGCCTATTGTTAATTGCACCCTCTGTTTAGCCAAGTGTGGGCGAGAAAAAGGGCTATCTCCTTTAATTCTAGTTACTAGATCCCAGAGCAGTAAAATCGTCTCAGCAAAACGCTCAGCAGTTGGCTTTTGTTTGACATAGTAGCCAGTAACTGAGACAAAACTTTCTACAATTCTCATATGCCACATTTTTAATTGAGCCTCTTGAGCTAGGTGATCTGCCAAGCCCTTTTCTACTACAGAAAGACTATGATTAGATTTTAATTCCTCCCTGAAGATATATTCCCAACCCGCTTGCTCTAATCTGCGGCAGCGATCTACTACATTACCTTGGGCTGGTAAATTAAAATATTCTTCTGCTACTTCTAGAGCCGTATTGAGTAAATTATTTAAACGAGCACCTATGATGTTTTCTTGTTGAGTATCAATTTTTACCATAGGTTTATGATAAAAATCTCGATAGAAATTCTCCATAATTGCTAAAAGATGTTCTGCCAGATTAGTTAATCTTGGGTAAAGATTATCTTGATCAATTTTCTCTAGTTGATCTACAGTCGGCAAACCACTATCTGATTCAAGTTGAGCTAATAACTGGTTGATTTGCTGCCAAGGAGGACTCAGATAAAAATACTGAAATCCTACAGGCAAAATATAGACCTTCTCGATGCGTTGGGCTTTACGTAGATCTTCAACACACCAGAAGCTTAACTGGGCAATACCTGGCTCAAGTGGACTAACTATCTCATTATGTCCATTGGTAGCTCCTTCTGGTGCTGCGGCCATAGGATATTCTCCTTCTAAAAAAAGCGCCCGTGCTGAGCGCAGTCCCATCAGATCAGTTTTACCGCGTTGGATAGAAGTACCACCCAGCTTTGAATAGAGCCAGCCAGTAGCGGGCCCTGCCCAAAGAGGAATACCGCGATCATAGATAAAATGAGCATTAGTAGGAGTTTTGAGAAATAGAACCTGCTTTTTTGCCTGTTGAGGTAATAATTTCCAAAGCAGATAAACCAGACAATAGGGATCATTTACATTGGGATGGCGAAAAGCCAGCAAAAAACGAACCTTACCATCTTGAAATTGTTGATATAGATCAACTAAGTAAGAAAGACCTTCTACCTCAATTTTGCTGATATTAGTTTGTGATTTTATCCACCAAGGTAACAGCCAACAAGCGGCTCTTAAAACCCAAAGGTTCAGTGAAGGAGGGATAAATTCTAAAGCAGGTTGAGCACTTTTAGGCTTAGAAAACATTACAGAAATTTAATCAATAGAGGGAGAATCAGCCAAGATTTTGCTACCTTTTTGCATCAGCTCAACATCTTTATCTGTCCAATATTTAACATCCTTGCAACTATGAGCAACTAAAAGACCCCATAGCCTATTATCTTTAGTTAATACTGGAACCACCAAATTAGCCCGCACCATAATACTGCGTAGAAATTCACGATGACACTCGCTAATTGGTTCTAATTCTATATCATCAATAACTTTGAACCTTCCTTCTAAGTACATTTTGGCATATTCATCTGTAAAACATTGATCTGCTCCAGTTGAGCCCAAAATAGTATATTTAATATTACTTAAACATTCAAAAGTAACCTGTCCCTTCCATTGACTATAGAAATAATAGAGAACTACGCGATCAACATTAAGAGAGCTCATTAAACTAGTGGTTACCTGTTGAACTAACTCATCTCTTGATAATTTTATAGTTAACCTTTGTGATATTTTATTGATATAGTAACTTTGTTGAGCTATGCTATCGGTGTAATTATTGTTAGGCAGATTAAACTCAGGTATATTATTCATTAAATCAAGTGATATTTTTATAGATTTTGCCATCTTTCATAACCAGAGCAATATTCTTTTGTGGCTCGGTTAAGATAGCCAGATTTTCTAAAGGATTGCCATTGATCAGCAAAAGATCTGCCAAGGCTCCTTCTTCAATTACACCTAGCTTGCCGGGATAGGGATTACGATTGCCAGAAATGGCCAACAATTCACCACCTATAGATGTAGCCTGACGCAAAACCTCAACCGGAGTAAACCATTGCTCGCGAAGAACAAACTCTTGATTAGTATCTTTAACTTTTTGTAGATCGGTAACTATATCAGTACCAAAAACTATTCTATCAAAACCTATTTCTTTGGCCGTTTTGAACATATGGTCTATCCCAGAGAAAGCTAGATCATGCTTTTTCATCTGCTCACTATTGTAACCAACAGGATAAAAAGTATAGACCTTAACCTGGGGAGAGAGCCATACCCCTTTTTCTTTCATATAGAGCAAAGTTTCTTGATCGACAAGGTTACCATGTTCGATTGATTTTACCCCATTGTCAATAGCCCTTCTGATTCCTCTAGGGTTATATACATGAGCCATTACATAGGTTCCCCAGTCTGCTGCCGCCTCCACTGCTGCGGAAATTTCATCTGCTGTATATTGCACAACATCGAGAGGATCACAATAAGAGGCCGTTCCGCCTCCAACGGCAATCTTGATCTGCGTAGCCCCGCGGCGCAAAGCTTCTCTAACCGCCACTAGAACTTCCGCTCTACCATCGGCAATTGCTAAATGGCCATACTTCATAAAAGGAACAGTTTCTTTGGCAATTTGAGCTGAAGGATGACTATCCCTACGAAAATCAGCATGTCCAGCAGTTTGAGAAATCAGCGGACCAGAAGGATAAACCCTTGGACCTTCTATAATTCCCTGATCAATTGCCTTTTTGAGAGAAAAAGTATTGCCTGCAGCATCGCGAATGGTGGTAAAACCATTGTGTAAATAATATTTAGCAGCTTGGGTGGAAACATAGGCTAAATAATTTTCATCGGCGCTTAGCCATTGCGACATATCAAGCTGAAACATCAGATGGGCATGCGCATCAATAAAACCCGGAGTCATAACGCGATCCTGGCCACCATCAATGACCGTTGCCCCTGGAGCATCAATTACATCGCTAGAAATCTTGCTAATCAGGTTACCTTCAACCAAAACATTGATATCCTTGATTAAGCTTTCACTCTTACCATCAAAGAGATTCACTCTGTTAAAGAGAATTGAATCGCTAGTTGGAGGCTGGTTCATGGGCTATTTTCCTAAAAAACTTATTATTAATGGTGGATAAAGCTTTAAATATTGTATTTGATTTTTAAGATATGGACTTTGACCAGAGAGAATCTCCAATTGAAAATTGGCAATCTCTAAAAGTTGAACCTACTAATTTAGCAGATCCCTATGCCCAACTTTCTCAAGAGCAACTAGAACAATTGAGCATCTTGGGCCGGATCAAATGGTTGATCAAAAATGGCAAAGTTGATCCCCAAGGGGCTGATGCTCTTCAAGGATCAATTATAGAGAATCACTTTAAGCTTTCTGGTCTTGATGCAAATTGGCTATTATCCCAAAGAGAAACCATTCGTCAAGACCGCCAACAAAAAAATTATAATCAGGCTATTGAGGGCAAAATAGCCAAACTAGTAGGATGGATTATTCCACTAGATCTCAATCAATCGGGTCAAATTAGTAACTTTCTTCTTCTGCCTTATGTAGTTAATTGTAGTCATGTTTTGCCTCCACCGGCTGATCAGGTGGTGCATATCTTAGCAACTGAGCCCATCAACCTCAATTTTTCAAATAATGCAGAGCAATTTAGAATTGAAGGTATTCTCAGATTTGTCCATAATATTCATATTGTCTACCGTCTTGATGGCATGATACAGCTAGAATCTAGCTATAAAATCGAATCTAAAACTATTATTAGCAGCTCAGATATGCTCTATCCCAGATTATCCGATCTAATCAAGTTTAAGGACGTATTAAATTAAAGCCCTTGTTGGCAAATTTTTTGAGTTTGATCAAAGAAAGTTACATTATCAACTTTGGTTTCTTGCGAGCAGACAAACCAACAATCCCCACAACCAAACCCCATTTTTGCAATGGTGATTTTCGATTAGCCAGTGTGGCTTTTTGAATCACTGTTTTGGGAAAATTGGGCAAAATATCCAAAATTTCAGCGGCAATTTCACTTTCGGTTATTCTTGTGCCTTTTTGAGTAGTCAGTTTATCACTCCTGTTTTAGGAGATTAAAGGCCTTGTTAGTGAGACGATAAGACATAATCAACTAATTGACTTTTTGTGCTTAGCTATTTTTAAAATAATAGAGATTTTGAAACTCCTAAGCAAGTATAATCACACAAGAGCCAACCTACCTTTCAAAACCCTATGGATGATATTGAGGCTATTTTATTTGATCTTGATGGTACCCTTGTAGATTCTCATCCCGGTATAGAGCAGGCTGCTTTATTGGCTATCGAGAATGTTTTACCCAGTGTAGAACACCATTTTTCTAAGAATCTAATTGGTCCTCCAATTAAGGAAATATTTTTACAGTCTCTTGATTCACCGAGTGAGCAAACTCTTTTGAAGCTAGAAAAAGCCTATCGTGAAATTTATGATCACTATAGTTGTCTAGAAACAATTGCTTTTCCGGAAGTTCATGAGACTCTGGCCAAATTGATAGAACAGGAGTTAGATATTTTTGTGGTCACTAACAAGCCAACTCTTCCCACAAAATTAATACTAAATCATCTCAATTTATCGGATCTATTTATTGATGTCATGTCTCCAGATTCTTTTAAGCCAAGTTTTAGCTCAAAAACTGACACTACAAATTATCTGATTCAAAAAAATAACCTTAAGCCTGAAAAAACAGTCTTTGTTGGAGATTCAGCAGATGATGCCAAAGCGGCCTTACTCTGTGGCTTAGCTGGCTTTATTGCTGTTACCTATGGTTATGGTAAGGCTTACCTTCAAGCTCAGCGCAAGATCTCGAGTTTTGCTGAACTTTTGACAATCTTTACACCATCTTGAAATAATAATTTTTCGAGTTTTCTAGCTTTTCTTGCTATTTGACAAGTTCCACTCGATAGTTTTATTGATTGCTGAATCAAGATCAATTCTGGTTGATAATCCTAATTCTAAAAAAGCTCTTTGAGTACTGGGTACGTATCTAGAGACTGGTTTATTGGGATCTATTTTTTGGGCGATATGAACCGGGATTGTGTTTTTAGCTACCGCCAAGGCTGTTTCTTTAATACTCAGAGCCTCTTGAGAGCCTACATTATAGGGGCGAATAGTTTTTCCTTGAAATAAAATTGTCCATAGCCAGATCATCAAATCAGCTGCGTAGAGATAAGAGCGATATGGCGTACCATCTCCAGTGATATTAATTGGTTCTCCCTCAAGTGTATTTTTAATAAAATTGCCAATGGCAAAATGGATATCCAGAGGAAGATAGGGACCGACAAAAGCAAAACAGCGAGCAATTTTTATATCTAGTCCATATTGCTTAGAATAGAGAGCGCAGAGCATTTCAGCTAAGCGTTTACCTTCAGCGTAAGCTGAAGCAGGATCACTAAGATCTGGCGATCCTAAATAATCTTCAGCAACATGAGTTATCTCGGCTGGCTGCCTGCCATAGACAGCCCCTGAACTGGTCAACAACATCTTAGGCGAGCCACATGCCCTAGCAAAATCCAGAACATGTCTTGTACCTTGGACAATCGTATCAAGCATCAGCAAGGGATTTTCTTGATTGAGTTTGGCACTAGCTTCGGTCGCTGCATGAATAATATAGGAAAATTCCTGCCGGGGAAAATCAAAGCTAGTGATATCCCCAGTTAGAAATTCTATAGAATTGTTATTGGCTAGATGAGGAGCCTTTTTCTCAAAAGTTGCAGAATTCCTAGTTAAAACTACAGCGCTAGAACCTAGATTGAGTTTCTCGTTGGCCCATATAAAACTTTCAAGTAACCAGCAGCCAAAAAAACCAGTGCCACCAGTTATAAAAATTCTCTTGCCTTTTAACTGCTGCCAAAGAGGTTCAGTATGCTTGAGAATATGCTCTAGATCTTCTTCTAGGATATTCATAGTTTTATTGACGGCAGAATTGAGCAATCGTGCTTACAACATAGCTCAGCATTTCTTGGGTTAAACCAGGAAAAACTCCAAGCCAAAAGACATTTTCCATAATCTTATCTGCATTAGCTAGATCTCCAACTACGCGGTAGTTTAAACCTTCATACAGTGGTTGTCTAAGCAGATTCCCCGCAAATAGAAGTCTAGTGCCAATTTTTTTATCCTCGAGATATTTAACCAAATCATTCCTACTAAAAGGAGCAGACTCTTTGACATAGATGGGAAAGCCAAACCAGCTAGGATCTGAATTTGGAGTTACTTGAGGCAGCAGGAGAAAATCTTGCAGATCTTGAAGATGTTGATGAAGAAAAGCATAATTGTCCTTTCTCTTTTGGATAAATTCAGGAAGTTTGTCTAACTGGGCTACACCTACTGCAGCCTGCATATCAGTCATTTTTAAGTTGTAGCCAACATGAGAGTATGTGTATTTGTGATCATAACCAAAAGGCAGATCTCCCAATTGCCAGCCATAGCGCTTATTACAGGTATTATCGACTCCTGGTGGACACCAGCAATCTCTACCCCAGTCCCGATAAGATTCCAAGATTTTTTTCAAACGGGTATCACTAGTCAAAACAGCTCCACCTTCTCCCATAGTCATATGATGAGCAGGATAGAAACTAACTGTAGATATGTGACCAAAAGTACCAGTTTTTTGTCCTTGATAGGTGCTACCTACTGCATCACAATTATCCTCAATCAACCAGAGATCGTGTTTTTGGACAAAAGCCATAACTTTCTCAAGATTAAAGGGATTGCCTAGGGTATGGGCAATCATAATCGCCTTAGTCTTTTCTGAAAGGGCTAATTCTAACTGATTGAGATCTATATCGTAGCCGGGTAATTCAACATCTACAAAAACCGGAACTAATTGATTTTGAAAAATTGGATTGACAGTTGTAGGAAATCCAGCAGCTACCGTAATGACCTCATCTCCTGGAACTAATCTTTTATCCCCCAACTTAGGAGAGGTAAGAGCAGTAAGGGCCAGAAGATTGGCACTAGAGCCTGAATTAACCAATAGGACGTGTTTAACTCCTATCCATTGAGCAAATCGCTCTTCAAACTCCAAGGCATAGCGTCCAGTAGTCAACCAAAAATCAAGCGAGGAATCGACTAATTTAACCAGTTCTTGTTCATCAAAGACCTTACCAGAAACTGGTACATAATTCTGTCCTGCCACAAAGGGACGCGGCTGAAACTTGTATTGATAATATTCTCTAACTGCATCAAAAACCTTATCTCTCAGTTGCTGTTCTTGGGACTGTGTCACCTTTTATATCTCCATCAATTATTTATTTTTTGCTCTTGATACTGATCTATTTGCTCTAGGGTTAATTGCCGAAAGGCACTATGATCCTTATCTGCTATAGTGCTGGCTTGCTTATACCAATTAACTGTTTTTTCTACTGTTTGAGAAAAATTCCAGACAGGCTGCCAGTTGAGTAAATGAAAGGCCTTATCAGTAATCAAGTTTAGTAATTTAGCTTCATGGGGAGCATTGGGATCTGAGCAATCGATCCAGCTACCAGACCAATGTTCTAATATTGCTTCAACTAGCTCTTTGACTGTCCGGTTAGAATCAAGAGCAGGACCGAAGTTAAAGGCACTTTGCAACTGTTGCGGCTCATTAGATCCAAGAGTTTGGTAGATACGCTCTGCCAAAGTCAAATAACCAGATAGCGGTTCTAAAACATGTTGCCAGGGTCTGGTAGAGCGGGGATTGCGCACAGGTATAGACTCAGCTTTAGTTAAAGAGCGCATAGCATCTGGCAAGATCCGATCTTGGGCCCAATCTCCCCCTCCAATTACATTACCAGCTCTAGCACTAGCTATAGCAATAGGATTATCTGATTTGTTGAAAAAAGAACTACGCCAAGAACTGATTGCCAATTCAGCTCCAGCTTTGCTTGAACTGTATGGATCATGACCGCCAAGGGGATCATTTTCCCGATAGCCATAGACCCATTCTCGGTTCTCGTAACATTTATCTGTAGTAATGGAAACCAGGGCGCAGGGATTAGAGAGAGTTTTAAGTGATTCCAAAATATGGATAGTTCCCATCACATTGGTATTCCAAGTTTCTACCGATTCTGTATAAGAGAGCCTGACCAATGGTTGAGCTGCCAAATGAAAAATCAGATCTGGTTGCCAAGAAGTTACTGTTGCTTGTATCAATTCAAGATCTCTGATATCACCAATAACATGGTCTAACTCTTGGGCAAGATTTAACTGCTCAAAAAGTGAAGGGTTTGTATTGGGCTCTAAGCTCAAACCCTTGACCTGGGCTCCTAAATTGAGAAGCCAAAGTGAGAGCCAAGAGCCCTTGAATCCCGTATGTCCTGTTACCAGAACTTTTTTACCTTGCCAGAATGAATTTACCATACTTTCCATTTAGCTTTGCCAGAGTTATAGAGACTATTGAGTAACTCTAGTTCACGATAGGTATCCATACATTGCCAAAAACCCTCGTGTTGGTAGACACCTAGCTCTCCCATTTGCGATAGAGCTCGCAGTGGTTGATCCTCAAAAACCGTATTATCGTCTTCGATTAAATCTAACACCTTGCGATTTAAAACAAAATATCCACCATTAATCCAACCTTCTGCAGTTTGAGGTTTTTCTTTGAAGTTAGTAACTAGATTATTTTCAATCACCAATTCACCAAAGCGTGAAGCAGGACGAACTGCAGAGACAGTAGCTAGCTTGCCGTGAGCAAGATGAAAATCTACAACCTCTTTGATATTTATATCAGAAACTCCATCACCATAGGTGGCCAAGAAAATATCACTGCCGGTTTTCTCGATGTGGGGAGCAAGACGCTTTAACCTGCCTCCTGTCATGCTCTCTGGGCCAGTATTGATCATCCAAATTTGCCAATCTTCTTCAGCGTGACTATTGCCTAATTTTGTTATCGTCTTATTGCCTAGCTCTATTTTGATATCTGTGTGATTCCAATCATAATTGATGAAATAATCACGGATTACTTCGCCCTTGTAGCCCAAACAGAGCATAAAGTTATTAAAACCATAGTGGGCATAAGATTTCATGATATGCCAAATAATTGGTCTATCTCCCACATTAATAATGGGCTTTGGTTTAAATTCTGTCTCTTCTCTTAATCTGGTTCCCTTGCCACCACACAATATGGCTATCGGGATTTTAGCGTAATCATCTTGAAGCATAAAGTTATTGGCAGAGAATCTAACAAAATATTTGTCAGATAATATCATAAAAAAAACTCTTATAGTCAAAAAAAATCCATCTCAAACTGAGATGGATAAACGCTTGTAAGTTTACGAAAAGAAGAGTTAAGAAGTTGCTTCAGAGAGCTCTGCTTGTCTCTCTGGCGTAGTCGAAGTGATTGTGACTTTGTTGTCATCATCGATATCAACTAAGGCGGTATCGCCATCTCTTAGGCGTCCTGAGAGAATCTCTTCAGCTAGAACATCTTCCAAAAGACGCATGATTGCCCTTCTAAGTGGTCTTGCTCCGTAAGATGGATTGTAGCCCTCTTCTACTAAGCGCTCTTTAAAGCGATCAGTTACGGAAATACCAATATTTTGCTCAGTTAGACGAGAGAATACTTCCTTGAGCAGGATTTCGGCAATTTCTTTAACTTCATCCCTGCTGAGCTGACGAAAGACAATAATCTCATCTAGACGATTGAGAAATTCTGGACGGAAGAATTTCTTAAGCTCCTCATTGACCAGAGAGCGTATACGGTTGTACTGTGAATCAGAACGGTTTTCTGAGAACTCGAAGCCCAATGATCCGCCACCTTTTTCAATCACCTGAGAACCAATATTGGAAGTCATGATCAATAGGGTGTTTTTGAAATCCACTGTACGACCTTTGGCATCAGTCAAGCGTCCATCTTCTAAGATTTGAAGCAGTAGATTGAAGACATCAGGATGTGCTTTTTCAATCTCGTCAAATAGCACAACAGTATATGGTCTGCGACGAACAGCTTCTGTAAGTTGGCCGCCCTCGTTATAACCAACATAACCAGGAGGTGAGCCAATCAACTTGGAGACTGTATGGCGCTCCATGTACTCAGACATATCCAGACGGATCATGGCATCTTCAGAACCAAAGAAGTAGGAAGCCAGTGCTTTAGTTAGCTCTGTTTTACCGACTCCAGTAGGACCAGAGAAGATAAAGCTAGCTATTGGACGATTGGGGTTCTTCAAACCAACTCTGGCCCTGCGAATCGCACGGGAAACAGCTTTGACGGCATCTTCTTGCCCAATCAATCTCTGGTGCAGGGTATCTTCCATATTGAGCAGTTTTTCAGATTCGCTCTCAGTGAGCTTGTTGACTGGTACACCCGTCCAAGAAGCAACTATATGAGCAATCTCTTCTGCTGTAACAGTAGGAGAACTCTCACTACCTCTATCTGATTCTGTTTTTTTGGCTTGAGCGATACTGCGAATCTGGTCTTTTAATTCGATTTCTTTATCCTTAAGCTCACCTGCTCGATCAAAGTCTTGCGATCTGACGGCCTCATCTTTCTGTTTGAGGATTTGGCGCAGTTCTTTGTCTAGTTCTTTGGCGGCATCTGGCAACTGAGAGTTCATCAATCTGACTCTAGATCCAGCTTCATCCATTAGATCGATTGCCTTATCAGGCAAATAACGATCTGAGATATAGCGATCTGAGAGTTTGGCGGCTGCTTCTAGTGCTTCATCTAAGATCTTCAGCTTGTGATGTTGTTCATAGCGCTCACGTAGACCATAGAGAATTTCTATAGTCTCATCAACTGAGGGTTCGCCAACCATAACAGGCTGAAAACGGCGCTCTAGAGCCGCATCTCTCTCAATATGCTTACGATACTCATCTAGGGTCGTAGCTCCAATACATTGAAGCTCCCCTCTAGCTAGAGCAGGCTTGAGAATATTGGCAGCATCTATTGCTCCTTCGGCAGCTCCAGCACCAATGAGAGTATGAACCTCATCTATGACTAGGACGATATTGCCTGCCTGGCGAATCTCATCCATAATCTTTTTGAGGCGCTCTTCGAATTCTCCTCGGTACTTAGTTCCAGCTACCAAAAGCCCAATATCCAAAGTAACAACTCTCTTGTCTTCCAAGATATCGGGAATATCCCTATTGGCTATTCTTTGGGCGAGACCTTCAGCAATGGCAGTTTTACCAACTCCCGGTTCACCAATTAGGACTGGGTTGTTTTTTGTTCTTCTACCAAGGATCTGGATTACTCTTTCTATTTCCTTCTGTCTGCCGACTACTGGATCTAAATTACCTTTAGCAGCTAATTCAGTCAGGTTGGAGCCGAATTCATCTAGAGTAGGAGTCTTAGTTCTTCCTTGTGAACTAGATCCAGCGGCTACTTCAGCCGTCTCGCCTAACATGCGGATCACCTGGGTGCGAACTTTAGAAAGATCAACTCCCAAGTTCTCCAAAACTCTAGCCGCTACACCCTCACCTTCTCGGATCAATCCCAACAAAAGATGCTCTGTCCCAATATAATTGTGTCCAAGTTGGCGAGCTTCTTCTAACGAGAGTTCTAGAACTCTTTTTGCTCTTGGAGTAAAGGGTATTTCTACCGCAACGAAACCGGAGCCGCGCCCGATGATTTTCTCAACTTCAACACGGGCATCTTTGAGATTGACCCCCATAGATTTGAGAACCTTGGCTGCTACTCCTGTACCTTCTCCGATCAGTCCCAAGAGAATCTGCTCCGTTCCGACAAAGTTATGTCCTAGGCGGCGGGCTTCTTCTTGGGCGAGCATGATCACTTTTATGGCTTTTTCTGTGAAGCGTTCAAACATGATTTATTCCATCACCTGCTGCTGATCCCTAGTATGATGATCTTAGCATAGGCCCATTTGTAGATGGAAAGTTGTTATTTCAAGCACAAGCTGTAATGTCTCAAATAAAATCTTTTTGGCTTCTAGATATTAGTTTATTTGTTCTATTTTTTTGTTTGACTGTTCCTGTTCGAGCAGAGTCTACCAGTAACACCAATAACAATGGTTACCCCGAGGGTTTTGGCAAGCTTTTGATGGATAATTGTGTCAAAACTGGCGATGCCAAGGGAGCGCCAGCAGATTTAGTAGAGAGCCAATGCTCTTGCTTTGTCAATCGACTGCAGGCTGAAATTCCTTTTGAGAGTATGGCTGCTATGGCTAATGAATCTCATAGGACTGGCAAAAGTGCGCCTGCAATTGAGGCAATATCCCAAAGTTGTCGTAACCATAAATGATCAATTTCTCCAATAAGCTTAAAAGTTCAATTGAGCTCAATAATAGTCTTCTGGTTCTGAGTTTAGACCCCAATCCAGAAATGATGCCAGCAAAATATAAGGGAAATTTATCGCAATGGTTATTTGAGGTTATAAATTCGACTCGAAATTTAATCTGCGCCTACAAATTGACTCTGGGTTTTTATGAAGTTCTAGGGGCTGAAGGCTTTATCTTACTAGAAAGAATTTTAAAAGAAATAGATGGCAAGCTACCGGTTATCTTAGATGCCAAGCATGGAGATCTCAATACCAGTACTCAATTTGCCAGGACAATTTTTGAACAATGGGGATTTGATGCTGTAACTTTGACTCCTTATTGCGGCCAGGATCACGTTGCTCCTTTTTTGGTCTATGGCACAAATGCAGTCTTTATTCTCACTCATACCTCTAATCCAGGTGCCTTCAACATACAAAATCATCCCTCTCTGGAAAATCCCCTCTATTTGGAAGTTGTACAACAATCTCAAGCTTGGGGAGCTCCCGAACAGGTTTGCTTGGAAGTGGGCACCAGTGAAATAGATATCTTAAGCAAAATAAGAGCTTTAGCTCCTGAAAGAATTATCCTTCTTCGCAGTATTTGGAAACAAGAAAATAATCTTGAAGAGTTTCTCAATGCTGGCTTAAATAGCGAAGCTGAAGGACTTTTGATTCCTGTTCCTCAAGATTTTCTAGCTCAAGATGATATTGTCCAACAAATCAACAATCTCAATCAAAGGATCAACGATTCTCGCAGCAGTAAGCTTAGCGTGAATTCATCTTGCGAACTTTGGACTGCTGATGTGTGTATTTTTGAAAATCATCCCTGTCAAGATTTGGTTTTGCAGCTTTATGATATTGGCTGTCTGATTTTTGGCGAATATGTTCAATCTAGTGGCATGACTTTTTCCTACTATATCGATCTAAGAAAGATTATCTCCAATCCACAGATATTTAATAAAGTTCTCAAATACTATGGGGATATTTTGCAAGACTTGTCTTTTGATCGCATAGCTGGTATACCCTATGGCTCTCTACCAACTGCCACAGGATTATCTCTACTACTGCAAAGACCGATGATTTTCCCTCGTAAAGAGGTCAAAGCTCATGGTACAAGAAGATTAATTGAGGGTAACTTCCATCCAGGAGAAAAGGTAGTAATAGTAGATGATGTGCTCATTACCGGCAAAAGTGTCATTGAAGGGGCGGAAAAACTAAAATCTGCTGGATTAGTGGTTGAGGATATAGTAGTTCTAATTGATCACGAGGAAGGAGTAATTGAACGCCTGCAGGAAAAAGGGTATCGAGCTCATGCAGTAATTAAGCTTTCTGAAATCACCGATATTCTTTTTGCCGCTGGACGTCTTGATCAAGAGCAATATATGATACTGAGCCATAGTTGATTTTTTCATCAATTTTAGTTAAAATATGGCTTAATAAAAGTGAAGAATATGCAGCAGAGCTTTGGTTTTTTAATCAAAAAAACGAGAAAAGAAAAAGGCTATAGTCAGAGGGTTTTGGCAAGTTTATTGGGGCTGGACTTTACCTATCTCTCCAAATTAGAAAATGATCGAGCCGACTATCCACCTAAAGAAGAAGTAATTCGCTCTCTGGCAGTGCATCTCAATCTTGATGCCGAGGAGTTGATTTTTTTGGCAGGAAGAGTACCCCAAAAAGATGGCGACTTTTTGAGGCGATACTATAAATCTATGCCCATTCTTTTTAAAAAAATGCGGGAAAATCCCAAATTTGCTGAAGATATTTTTAAACTAGCCTCCCAGGCAAAATCTTAAGTCTTTTTTGCTCACACAGACCGGGAGAAAATTAATGAAGCAGGATTTTGATGTCTTGATAGTCGGTTCAGGAGCTGCTGGGCTCTATGCCGCGCTCTGTTTACCTTCTAAATATCAAATTGCAATAATTAGCAAAGAAAATCTCAATTCCAGCTCTAGCGATTGGGCTCAAGGTGGGATTGCTGCCCCACTAGGGCTTACTGATTCTCCTGATCTTCATGGAGAAGATACGATTAAAGCAGGTCAAGGGATTTGTGAATCAGAATCAGTAAGATTTCTGGTGGAAAATGCTGCCACTTGTATTGACTCTCTGGTAGAGATGGGAGTGCCCTTTGATCGCCATGATCATCAGTTGGCTATGACCCTAGAAGCGGCTCATTCTCATCCGCGAATTCTTCACTCGCGAGATACTACCGGGCAGGCAATTATCGAAGTTCTCACTGCAAGGGTGTTAGAAAAGGCCAATGTCCATATCTATGAACAGGCTACTGCCTTGTCTCTTTGGTTAAATTCTCAAAATAATTCTTGTCAAGGTATTTCTCTATTGCATGAAGGGACAATCAGATGGCTAAGAGCAAGGGCCGTGATTTTGGCTACTGGAGGCTGCGGTCAAGTGTTTGCCAAAACTACTAATCCTCCGGTGAGCACAGGAGATGGCGCAGCTCTAGCTTGGCGCTCTGGTGCAATTTTAAGAGATCTTGAATTTATCCAATTTCATCCAACAGTTCTCAATAAAAGCGGAGCTCCTAATTTTCTAATCAGTGAGGCTGTCAGAGGAGAAGGTGGGCATTTGATAGATGCTCAAGGTAGAAGATTTGTCTTTGATTATCATCCCAGCGGAGAATTAGCCCCTAGAGATGTAGTAAGTAGAGCTATTTTTGATCAAGGAGATCGCCCAATATGTCTAGATCTTAGAACTATTGCGCCTGAAAAAATAACCCATCGTTTTCCCAATATCATTGAAAAATGCCGCAATTGGGGAATTGATGTTTTTCATGAGCCAATTCCTGTTTCTCCGGCAGTGCACTATTGGATGGGTGGTATTGCTGTCAATCTGGATAATTCTACTTCAATTGCTGGGCTCTATGCTCTTGGCGAGGTAGCAAGTACTGGAGTTCATGGCGCCAATCGTCTAGCTAGCAATTCTCTATTAGAATGTTTGGTCTTTGCTCAGCAATTTGCCAAATTAATTATTGACAATTCCAATACATTATTAGAGAAGTCGGTAGAGAGTTTATCAATTCAGCAGGATTGGTCAGCTGATATGCAAAAAATTGAACAAATCAGAAAAGATTTGCCTAGTTTAATGTGGCGCTGCGCTGGTATCTCTCGCCAAAGAGGTGATTTGCAAATGGCTTTGGCTCAAGTTAAACAGTGGAAACAAGATATTGACAATTTACAAATATGTCAGTTTCTCTCAAGTTTGCATCCCTTGCAAGTTATCAAGCTAGAAAATATTAAAGCCCAATCTCAACTCAAAGGCGCAGCCGAAATACAAAATCTTCTAGATGTGGCCTATTTGATTCTAATGAGCGCGCTTTTTAGAAATGAGAGCAGGGGGGGCCATTACCGCAGTGATCACCCCCAAACCAAACCAGATTGGCGGGCTCATACTTTGATAAGGCACTATGACTGCTGGAAGTCTTCTTTGGAATGATTTAGCTTTAATTAAGCGGGTGGCGAGAATCGAACTCGCATCATTAGCTTGGAAGGCTAAGGTTTTACCACTAAACTACACCCGCATGCTTTGAGAGTTTCACTATCTTAGCATGGTTATCTGCAATTTACAAGGATATTTCGGTTTCAGTTTGGGGCATCAGGTCATACTCAAAATTAGAAGGGTCTCTTAAAAAGCGAAACACATCTTCTTCCAAGCGATGTACCATATAAATTTCTAAGACATTTACTTGGCGCAGACAGGCAAGGTAGCCATCGACGTAGAAGCGAATCTCTTCCATTCGGTTACCACGATGCCATAGGTCCATGATGTCATCGGTTATTCTTTGATAATGACGGATTGTCAGAGGATCCTGTAACATTGGCTATCTTTCTAATCACACATAGTATTTTAACCTATTGCCCATGAATCTGGGTCTTTAGCGAGCTCTTGTAGTGAGCCGGAAATAATTGGAGACCAAAAACTCTCTAATAGGGAAGAGAAAATAGGTAATAGGGTTAATTGTCACAACCACATCGCGAAAGTCTCGTCTAACAAGGTTTACAATTACACTTGCTACCCACGGAGCAGACATCACACCGACAGGGTTAAGTTCACTTTTAAATGGTCCTAGAATCAGCTTGCGAACTACACAAGGGGCATCTAATCTTCTCAAGGTGACTAAATCTCCTATGGTTCTTTTGCTGAGCTCATAAAGTGGGCTCATAGCTGGGCTAACTTCAGCCTCTGAGGTATTTACCCAAAGTTCCTTGCAGGCAATATCTCTATTGGTTTTAATGGTACTTAAAAATAGCTCCATCAAACGCCATTGTGAAAAACTATTGATCTGGAATGATTTTTCAATTGCCTCAGCATCCCTAGCTTTATGGACATTTACTCCATGATTGAGCACTAGAATATCTACTTTAGAGAGCAAATCTTGCAATTGATTCTCTTGTCCAACCTTCCAGTTGACTGTTTCCAAGTTAACTTGCCCACTTGGCAGGTCTAAAACTATAGTTGAATCACTAGAGCTCAAGGCAATAGGTTTGGCACCTGCTATATATAACTGCTTGAGCAGAGCTTTTCCTAAAGCGCCAGAAGCTCCAGTAACAGCAACTCTTTTACCCTTGAGAGAAACTGCTGTGCCCAAGAGGCGATCTATTAGAGTCAAGGTTCCGCAAAAATAGGCATTTTGATCATCAAAGTGGTGTCTCCAGTGGTAGGTACGATTGACGAACCAGTGACCAGGATTGCTATCAAAAGGGCCGGGACGATGAGTTAAATCTGTGAGCTCATCGACATGAGGAACACCCAAACCTCTGGCGATCGCAGCGAGCAAAAAGCTCAAAGTATAGACAGAGCCAGCTAAACCAATCCAGGCAAAATCCCAATTTAAAGCTCTAACTAAAAGCCAAGGGAGCAAACTGGCAATCAGCATCACCAAAGCCTCTGGTACATCGTTATACCAATGTGCCTGTCGGTATATTTCTGTATTGGCAACAGAAAGATCTGGGCGAAATACCTTATGATGCCAGACATGGAGCCGGTAAACAGGACCCCAGATGTGAGCTAGTCCATGGTAAAGATCTCGAATAATCTCTACCCAGACTATGCTAGCTAAAGCTATAGAGAGAATTGGCCATATTTGACTGGTCATAAAAACTAACATAACATTAAAGATATTTTAAAAAATATTAACAGTCTTAGTTAAAATGTAGCAATAAGATGCTTCCTAAGGATTAGTTTAAAGAGAATATGACAGAAAAAGACTGGATAGAAGTAGAGGACTGGCAGAGCGATTTTTTTCAGGGATTGGCAGGTCGCAGAAAAAAAGCAGCTTTTTTACTAATCTCTATATGGACTATAGTAATCACTCTCCATTTGGTAGCTTGGGGACATTGGGTGATCCTTGCTTTAACTGGTGTGATCTCTATTCAGTTGGTTCGGATGCTCAACAGTAAGCCAGATGAAGTTCAAAAACAATATGACAAGCCAATTGCCCATTACCCTATTGTCTCTCTATTAGTTGCTGCTAAAAACGAAGAAGCTGTAGTTACCAATCTAGTCAATCAACTCTGTAATTTGGATTATCCAGTTGATCGCTATGAGGTATGGATCATTGATGATAATAGTACTGATAGAACAGGTAAAATACTTGACGAACTTAGCTATTATCCCCAACTGAAGATTGTCCATAGATCTTCAGGGGCAACTGGAGGTAAATCTGGCGCGCTCAATCAAATTCTCCCTTTAACACAAGGTACTATTATTGGCGTTTTTGATGCCGATGCTCGTATCAATAAAGATCTCCTCAAAAAAGTAGTGCCAATGTTTGAGCCAGAGGATATTGGTGCTATTCAACTGCGCAAATCGATTGTCAATTCTCAGGTAAACTTTCTCACAGAGGGTCAAAGAACAGAAATGGCCCTAGATAGCTTTTATCAACAAAGACGGATAGCTTGCGGAGGCTTGGGTGAGCTCAGAGGCAATGGTCAGTTTGTACGTCGCAACGCGTTAGAGAGAGCTGGCGGTTGGAATGAAGAAACAATTACTGATGATTTAGATCTAACAATTCGTCTGCATTTGGATAACTGGAAAATTGGATTTTGTCACGATCCCCAAGTTGGAGAAGAGGGGGTAACTAGATTTGTTGATCTTTGGCATCAAAGAAACCGTTGGGCAGAAGGCGGCTATCAACGCTACTTGGATTACTGGCGCTTGTTACTGAGCCAGCCAATGGGATTGAAGAAAAAACTAGATCTATTTACTTTTCTATTGGTTCAATACATTATCCCAACGGCAGCAGTTCCAGATATATTGATGAGCATGACAAAGCATGAACCTGTTTTGCTCAGCCCCTTGACTGCAATAATACTCATGTTTTCATTTTTTGGCATGTGGATGGGTCTCAAAAACGAATCTCCCCAAACTGGCAATATTGAACTTTTACTCAATACCGTCAGGGGGACTATCTACATGGCGCATTGGTTTCTCGTTATTCCGGCAATTACCACCCGCCTGTCAATTTTACCCAAAACTCTCAAATGGGTGAAAACTACTCATATAGGGCATGATGAACTTGAGCTGATTGAGAGAGGGAGTCAGACATAAGCCGGGTTCTGTTCTCTTAGGGAAAATATTTCCCTAAAAGGAAGGTTATCTATCTAGGATGACTGTTACCAGCCACCTCAAGCGGTTGACAAGAGCGAAACAGGGAAAAGACCAACCTTAGTTTCTCCACCTTGCTCCCAATCGGGGTTTACCTAGCCAGTACCTCTCGATACTGCTGGTGCGCTCTTACCACACCTTTGCACCCTTACCAGCAAAAAATAAATTCACTGGCGGTATTTTTCTGTGGCACTATCCTCACGGTCACCCGCACTGGGCGTTATCCAGCAGATCTGGTCTTTCGGGAGCCCGGACTTTCCTCAGACTCTTTAGAAGTCCGCAACCTTCTTCGCTTACTCCCTCCCCATTCAGTCTAAGCTAATATATTACTAAAGCGCTATCTCGAGTTTTGATAAAATGGTGCCAGATAAACTTTCAAAAGAATACCGTATGCCAGAAGATGCCGATCTAATTCGTCCCAGCGCTGCTGTTCCTTCTCATATCCAACAAATTTCTTCAGATTTAAGAACTATCGGACGAATCAGCTTCTGGTCACAGCTAGTACTTGGTGTGATTTCTGCTGTCTTGCTATCTTTTGGTACATTAATTCTACTCAGTAGTAATCAAAGAACCAAAGGGATAGAAGTTGGCATCCTAGCTGCTATAGCTGGAGTAGTAATTTTAGCTATTGCTATATTTTTTACCAGACGCTATATGCAGTATTCTAAGGATATTCTCAGCCCAGATCCCAAAGAAAGACCCAAGAAGAAAGATACACTTCAGTTGATTAAGACAGGTTTGATTTTTAATTTAGTAGGGATGTTATTGACTATTTTTGGAGCAGAAGCCTTAGTTGGTATTATCTTACAGAAATCTTTACTGATTCCCCAAGCAACTATTACAGCTGATCCCAATAAATTTATTAATTCAGCAGATGTTCTGATTGTTCAAGCCAACACTAACTCTATTGCTGCCCATTTTGCAGGTTTAGTCTGCTCTCTTTGGTTATTAAATCGGGTCATACAAAGAATTAATCTTTAAATTATTAATAAAAAGATTTGAACCAACCCTTACGCCAGAAGAAAAATACTAAATATAGCGCTATCAGCACCATCACGCTCAAACAGATGAAATAACCCCAATGTGATTTGAGCTCAGGCATATATTCAAAGTTCATGCCATAAAGCCCGGCAATGAAAGTTAGTGGGATAAAAATAGTAGAAATGATAGTGAGTAGCTTCATTACATCATTGACCTTGTTGCTGATTGCAGAGAGATAGACTTCCATCAAACTTGAAGCTAGTTCGCGGTAACTTTCGGTGATTTCTAAAAGCTGAATCACATGGTCATAGCAGTCCCTAAAGTATATCTGTACGTCCATATTGATCTTGTCATAGCCGGTTCGAGTCAGAATACCAAGCATATCTCTAAGGGGCCAAATCAGCCTTCTAAGAGCTAGCAACTCCCTTCTAATTTTATAAATTTGTTCTAGGTCCTTGCGAGATGGGCTAGAGATGATTTTTTCCTCGAGTAGCTCAATGCGATCTTCATAGTGCTCTAAAACTGGAAAATAACTTTCAATAACGCAGTCAATAACTCTATAAGCTAGATAATCAATCCCAAAACTTCTAATATTTCCCTGTTTTTGGCAAATTTGAGATTTTATCTCTTTAAAAGGATCTTGAGAAGCATCTTCTTGAAAAGTAATCATATATTTTTCGCCAACTAAAAGACTGACTTGCTCAGTCTCAAATCCATTTTTACCAGGATTAATTCGCACAACTTGAGAGATGATTAAGAGCTGATCGCTATAGTCTTCGCATTTAGGGCGTTGCGGAACATTTACTACATTTTCTAATAATAAACGATGTAAATTAAAAACTTTACCAATGTTATTTAAAATATCTTCAGTTCCCAAGCCTTGTACATCAAACCAGGTAACATTATCGGTTTTAAGGTACTCAAGGCAATCTTCAGGCTGAATTTGGGTTCTATAAGTTATCGACTCTGTATTGTAATCCAGAAGCTCAATACAAGAAGGCTTAGCATCTGGTGCAATTTCTAAAGTTCCAGGTAAAACTCCAGGAGCGTGGTAGTAATAACCGAAATAATCTTCTTCTTGTGAATTTAAATCAGGGGAATGTTTGGATGTTTGATGCATAATCAATTTCGTAAATACCGTAATTTTGAGAGCATTTTATCACTAATTTTATTGGTATTTGAAACTTTAAGAAAGAATTAAACATGCTAGAATCGAAAAAAGTAATCCTTTGTAAAACTATAGAGATTTAGTGATGAGTAAAGTTAACACAGTGCATGATGTTGTAGTCAAAACAGCTAGTGGCGAGGATAAGCCTCTTTCTAAATATGCTGGTAAAGTGCTCTTAATTGTCAATGTAGCCTCCTACTGCGGCTATACCCCTCAGTACAAGGGACTAGAAGAGCTCAATGCCAAGTACAAAGAAAAAGGCTTAGAGGTTTTGGGGTTTCCTTGCAATGATTTTGGCGCTCAAGAGCCCGGAGGCTTGGATGAAATTAAGAAGTTTTGCGAATCTCTCTATGGCGTAAATTTTGAACTTTTTGATAAAGTTAGCGCCAAAGGGGAGAATAAACATCCACTTTATGAGAAACTAACTCAACAAGCTAGCACTCAAGAAGATGTTGCTTGGAATTTTGAAAAATTTTTGGTTAACAAAAAAGGTCAAGTAGTTGGACGCTTTAAAAGTAACGTAGCGCCTGATTCTCCAGAATTGGTTGCTGCTATCGAAAAAGAGCTAGCTGCTAGATAAGTTAAATAGGTTAGGTCATGAGTCATATAGGTGTAGCAATTGTTGGGACTGGATTTGGAGCTACGGTTCACATCCCGGGTTTTCGAGAAAATAATCGTACTAAGGTGGTCGCACTCTACCATCGAAATCTAGAAAAAGCAAGGTCTTTGGCTCTAAAATATGAGGTTCAAAATTACTTCGACCAGTTAGAAGAACTACTTGCTCTAGAGACTGTTGATGCAGTTGCCCTTTCTACTCCTCCTTTTCTTCACTATGAGATGGCCAAGCAAATTATGCTCTCTGGTAAACATCTCTTGTTGGAAAAGCCATTGACCATGACCTTTGCCGAATGCCAACATTTGTACCGTATAGCCCAAAGCCAAGGCGTAATAGTTGCTGTTGATTTTATGTTTCGTACTATTCCAGCTTGGCAGCTACTAGAGAAATACTTAAACCAAGGCTATATAGGTAAACCAAGATTTATTAAGGTAGATTGGTTAGTCCCAGGTAGAGCCGATCCTTTGCGCCCTTGGAATTGGTATTCCAGTAAAGAGCAAGGGGGCGGGGCGCTTGGTGCCCTTGGCTCTCATGTTTTTGATTATTTACATTGGCTATTTGGCCCAGCTAGTAGCATATCAGCACAGCTCTATAGTTCTATTAAAGAGCGCATTGATCCTCTTGATGGACTAAAAAAAGTAGTAGATGCTGATGATATAGCTACTATTTCTCTGCAGCTAGGTGATCAGGTACCTGCCCAAGTTAATTTAAGCTCTTCTACCTACCAAGGCAGAGGTCATTGGCTAGAAATTTACGGAGATCAAGGAACTTTAGTTCTAGGTAGTAGTAATCTCAAAGATTATGTTCATGGGTTTCAATTAATGGGCTCAAGCAAGGGAGCTGAATTAAAAAAGATAGATATCCCTAAAGAACTAGATTTTAAGAATGTCTTTGCCGATGGAAGGATTGCTCCTTTTGCGCGTGTAGTAGATATTTGGGCTACGGCTATAGACAGCAAAAAGCAGCCAGTTCCTTCATTGGCAGAGGGATTGTATTGCCAACTTTTGATGGATCTAGCTCATCAATCTAATGAGCAGAGGAAGTCTCTGGAGATTCCTTCAACTTGGCTCTAGCCTCTTTGAGCATTGCAATCAAGGTATGATGAGCATCTTGCGCGTCCTCTAAGAGATGCTCAAATTCTATACGGACAGAAGTGGTTTGCTCCGGGGTTTCAACATGGAGATCCATTCCCTGCTGGTCAATTGAGAGCATCTGAGCTGCTTTAGCTGTATCAATACCGCCGAAAAACTGGGCATAGAGTACCACAGCTTCAGCATGATCTTGATTCATATGGTCACAGATACGTTTACTGACTTGTGATGTGATGAGCTCTGACATGATTTTTAATTAGGGGTAGATAGAGTTTCTTAAAATATTATGCCAATTATTAAGGAGGCATTAAAATAGATTAAGTTATTGTCATAAAAAATAAGTAATGTCAAAATCCTTTTTTAGAGTCATTGTGCTAGGTCTGTTCTGCTGTTGTCTCACCTTGGGAATCTGGGTAGCAGGTGTAGAAAGAGCCGAAGCTGTAAATAATCCAGAATTACTACCTTCAGAAGAAACCCCAATTGTAGATCTAGCCAAATTTTTACCAGATCAGCAAGAAGCAGAACTAGTTGAAGATTTTAAGGAATTTGAAGAAAAAACAGGCTGGAAATTAAGAATATTGACTCAGTATGATCGCAGTCCAGGAAGAGCTGTGATCGATTTTTGGAAATTAGATGCTAAAAGTATATTACTTGTAGCTGATGCAAGAGGCGGCAATCTATTGGCTTTTAGTATTGGAGATGATGTCTATGAGCTGATGCCCAGAACTTTTTGGATCGAGTTGCAATCTCGCTTCGGGAATATGTACTATATTAGGGATAATGGAGAAAATCAAGCCATTGTCCAGTCAATTGATGTAGTCAAAAGATGTCTAATGACTCCAGGAGGTTGTGGTGTTGTCCCTGGAATACCACGTGAGCAGTGGATTTTAACCTTGATTTCCTCTATTGTAGGCGGGCTGATTTGTGGTTTTGCTGCAGTACCTCGCAAAGAAGGAGCCAAATTTGCTTGGCAGTGGATGCTGATTATGTCACCTCTATGGGGCATTTTGTTTATCTCCTTTGGGCTAGGACCTGTTTTGATTAGAACAAATGATTGGTTACCTTTAGCTCGCAATATTTTGGGCTTTGTTGCAGCCGCATTTTTGGCCTATTTTTCACCAATTCTCTCTCCTACCAACAAAACCACCTAGGCAAATGACTATTCCTATTGCTGTAATTGATTATGATATGGGCAACCTGCACTCAGCCTGTAAAGGACTGGAGATATCAGGCGCGCTGCCTATTGTCACTAACTCCAAGGAAGAAATTTTGGCTGCTGCTGCCGTGGTGCTTCCTGGGGTAGGTTCTTTTGATCCAGCAATGCGCCAGCTCAGAGCTCATGGACTAGTAGAGGTAATTGAACAGGTTATCTCTAGTGGCAAACCTTTTCTGGGCATATGTTTGGGCTTGCAGCTGCTCTTTGAATCCTCAGAGGAAGGATCCGAGCCTGGTATGGGTATCCTTAAAGGGAGAGTGCGTCGTTTTTGTTCTCAACCAGGAATGGCAATTCCTCATATGGGGTGGAACCAATTAGAACTATCAAAAAAAGACCATTTGCTTTGGCAAGGAATTGAGCAGCCAGCACAGGTTTATTTTGTTCATTCTTATTTTGTTGATCCAAAAGATTCAAGCATTATTGCCGCAAAAGTTACCCATGGTGATCAAACAGTAACCGCGGCAGTTGCTTTAGATAATTTAATGGCCGCGCAGTTTCATCCGGAAAAATCTGCTAAAACTGGATTGAAAATTCTATCTAATTTTGTTAAGCTCTCTTCAAAATTGTGAAGCCGACCAAAACAATCACCAGACCTACCAGTAGCAAGGTTCGTCAAGCTTTATTCAATATTTGGCAGGGAAATCTAGAAAATACTAGCTATCTGGATCTTTGCGCTGGAACTGGAGCAATTGGGGCTCAAGCTTTACTTGAAGGGGCAAAAGAAGTTGTAGGCATTGAGATTAATCGTCATGCCTGCTTAAAGATACAACAATCTTGGCAAAAGATCTCGTCTTTAGACCAGTCCTTTCGGGTCATTCAAGGAGATATCCTTAGTAAGATTCATATTCTAAAGAATCAAAAGTTTGACTTTATTTACTTTGATCCTCCATATCAGAGTGGACTATATGAACCTGTTTTAGAATTGATTATCTTGCTAAATTTGCTAAATGAGTATTCGGAGTTAGCCGTAGAGCATAACCCCAAATTTTGGCAAGCCCCCCCAAATCTAAACTCATTGTCTATGATTCGCCAAAAACAATATGGAGATACATTTTTAAGCTTTTTTGTACTTAGCTAGAAATGTGATTCTCAATGACCTCTAGGTATTGATCTTCCATCAAATAACTTCCTTTGGCAAAAAGGACTACCCAATATTGTCCTGGGCGGCGATCTATCACTATACCTTCTTGGCCTATTGCTATGATATCTGGTGGTCTTAGCATGGGCATCGGATCGGCAGTTTTGAAATAAGGAGGTTTTAGGGATAATTTTACCTTATCTCCTATTGATATTTTTAGTTCACTCATTTTTCAGATTCTAGCCCATATTAATTAAATTGCGCTTTTGACCATAGCGACAAAATTATACATTAAACTTCTCTTTAGGGGGAGATCAGGGAGATAAAATGCTTTTACTATTTTATGGATAGTAATCTCAAGTTCGATACCTTAAACTTATTTCGGGAATATCAAAAAAACAAGTCCCAAGAAATACGTAATCAAATTGTGCAGTTAAACATCAAATTGGCCAAAAAAGAGGCCTTTATTTGGGCTAATAACTCTGATGAGTCCTATGATGATCTTCTGCAGGTTGCCTGTCTTGGTCTTTTAAAAGCAGTAGAGAGATTTGAGCTTGAAAGGGGACATCTCTTTAGCTCTTTTGCCATGCCCTATATCAGAGGCGAGATTAGGCATTATCTCAGGGATAAAACTGAAACGCTCCGGATACCACGCCAATGGCAGGAGTTGGGTTTGAGCGCAACTAAATTAATTCAAAAGTATCACCAAGAAAAAAGTGGAGAGCCCAGTGATCTAGAAATTGCCAAAGATTTAGGTATTCCTATACATAGATGGCAAGAAGTAAAACTGGCGCTGCAGAACAAAACAACGATCAGCCTGGATCTTTTAACGGAAGAAAGTGATGAAGAAACCGGTCTCACTATTGCTGATTCAATAGTTGATCCTAAATATCGCAGTTTTCAATTGGCTTTGGAAGATCAAGTCAGATTACGGCAAGCATTAGCGCAATTAGAAGAGTCAACCAGAGAAATTCTCGAATTTGTCTTTCTGCATGAATTATCCCAAAAAGAAACAGCAAAAATAATGGGAATGAGCGCTATAACTATATCTCGTCACGTCAAAAAAGGGCTTAAACATCTCAAAAATTTGCTAATGATGGAAATTTGGTAAAAATATTCTGGTTTAATTTTCCCTTAACTGAAACTCATCAAACTTGACAACTACTGAATCCGGTTGACGAAGATCACAATAATAACTAGAAATGCTGCCTGTTGTGCTGTTAAAAATACTAAAAACAGTGTGATCATTGCTGGCAATATAGGGTAAAGCTTGGCCATCCGCTCCCAATACAGGGGCAATATTTGGCACAATTGGTTCTAAGCCATTGGGATTGCCAATGCCTCGCTCTGCTGGAATAATGTTTGTTTGATCTTGGTCCCAATAGGCTCCAAAGGTATTGCCAACATTAGAAGATTCCAAAAAATGCATACCAGAAGGGCTTGTAAAGCGGTTCCAGATATGGGAATGTCCGTAGAATACTAACTGAACCCGCGCTTTTTCTAGTAGAGGTAAAAGATCTTGAATAATATAGTCTTTAGAAATTGGATAATCATAGTTGAGCTCAGAAAGCTCTCCCTTTGAATCATATGTAAATTTGGCAATTGGGTCAGTAAAGGCTGGGACTATGTTTCCACCAAGAGTATGAGGGGGATGATGAAACATAACTATTTTGTAGCGCGCTGAGCAAAATTCTGTACTTTCAAGTTCAGACTGTAGCCAAAGATACTGCTTACTGCCAGGGGCTATCGATTCAAAAATATGTTGACCATAGCCCCATCTCTCGGGTGAGTTGAGATCCTCTTGAGCTTCTTGATATCGTCCTTTGACATTGGGCTCACGCGAGAAATGGCGCCATATATTGGTCACATAAAGAACAACTAACCTAATAGAGCCAAAAGTAGTAGCATAGTAAGGCTTAAATCCCAAAATTTCCTGATAGCTATCTACATTAAAAGAATGCTCTTTAAGTAAATCTTGTTGGTCTTGAGAGAAGTTATAGAGCTCTTGGGCAACTTGGCCAGGGATGGCATCTTGAAACTGCTGATTTAGTGACAATTTGCGGTTGCAGCAGCGCCCCATCACCTCATGATTCCCAATAGCACTAAAAAGTGGGGCATTTTGAATTATTTCTGCCCCATGGTAAATCCTAGTAAAGCCCTCTCTAGTTAAAGAGTAATTGGCCCGGCCCTGGAGAGCGGGAAAAAAAGCGCCGCCTCTGGCATCATCAAACCATTCCGATGCTCGATCAGGAGTATTGACTAGATCTCCTGCGAAAAATACTGCATCTATTTTGGCTATAGTTTGAGCAACTTTTTCTAAATTGGCAGACACCATCGGCATTAATTGATGATCCGAGCTCAAGAGAATATTTAAAGGTTTATCGGCTTGAGGCAAAAGAGAAAAACTAAAAATTTTACTAGAAATAGACTGACCCTGATAAATACTAGTTACCTGATAAGGTAGGGAGTCTATTTTGTTGGCTACCTCCAGTCTTGCCTGATGACGCCATATAGTTCTAGAGATAACCTGATTAACTTGCTGATGCCATTTGGAATTTTGATCTTCTTGCATCTTACTTAGAACAGTACTTTGAGCTTTGACTGACTGCTCTAAATTGAGACCATAACGAACATAGTGCTCCTCCCCGGCAAATTCAGTAAACCAAATTACCTCAATAGAGTTTTGTTTTGGAAATTGTAAAAAAGGGTCACTCAAGAGGTAAACCACCGAACTCTCCTAGAAAGACTTTCTGGCAAGGTCCAGTCATATAAACTTTTTGATCATCTTCGGACCAATATATCTCCAACTGTCCGCCTGGTAAGTCGACTTTAGATCTTCTGTTGATTCTTTCAGTTAATACCCCAGCTACAACCGATGCGCAAGCTCCTGTTCCACAAGCAAGGGTAATACCTGCTCCTCTTTCCCAAACTCTCATTTTGATCTGATCTGCTCGGATAATCTCAATAAATTCTGCGTTGATTCGTTTGGGAAAGGCGCTATGATGCTCAAAAAATGGACCAATGCTCTCAAGAGGTATCTCATCAACATTTTTGACAAAGGTTACACAGTGGGGATTGCCCATACTGATACAGGTCACCGTCCAAGTTTTATCTTGCACGATCAAAGGCTGATTGATCACCTTTTCATTACCATAGCCAATCACAGGAATCTGCTCGGCATCCAACACGGGTCTTCCCATATCTACAGTAATCAAACCCTGTTTCTCTAGATTAGTGGTGATGATTCCAGCTAGGGTGTTGATCCGATAGCTAATAGAGCTAGTTCTATTTTCTAGATCGGCTACAAATTGGGCCAAGCAGCGAATACCATTGCCACACATCTCAGGTTCAGAGCCATCTGAATTAAAAATGCGCATCGTATAGTCAGTATCGCCGACCCCCGGCAGTAAAAAAATTACGCCATCAGCTCCAATCCCAAAATGACGATCACAAAGTAGACTGGCTTGCCCTGGTGTGAGAATTGGTGTTGCTTTATCTCGATTATCTATTAGGATAAAATCATTGCCTAATCCTTGATATTTACTAAATACTAATGTCATAATATTTGTCAATTTAGTTCCTTTTCATTTACTATAGCAATTGAGTCTAGATTTTATGCCCGAATTTGATACTGGTTCGCCAACTGTTCGACATATTCAATCATATATCAGGGAGAATAGCATAGTTGAAATACAGATGAGCACCGGTGAAATCTTCTCAGGTAATATTCTTTGGCAAGATGGTGAGTGTATTTGTTTAATCCTCAAAACTCAACAAAAGAAGGTCCTACTCTGGCGTCAATCTCTTGTTTATATTCGTTCTGAACTTGAATAGATAAAACATGTGATTTATGATTAAGTGCTAGAGTGTGAAACAATAATGGTGAGATATAGTTAACAATATATGAGTAGCATTCAAGAGATTGTTGAAAAAGCCTTGAAAGATGGATATCTTACTCCTGCGATGGAGGCTGAAGTAGGTCGCATCTGTGATAGCAGTGGAGATCTGCCACAGGAAGAATACAAAGCCTTAGATCGCTTGATGGGCGCATTGCTAGCTGGTGATGTTGTGGCAATGCCTCAAAGGCAATTTATCAATGTTATGGAAGAGTTGGTCATATCCCAAACTATTGCTCGCTTAGCTGAAATGGGGGCAGTAGCTGAGCAAAATGTCGATATTGGTGATGTGGCTGCCTATTCACTCAATCGTCTTCCTCCTCTCTATGCCACAACTGAAGAAGGCGCAGAATACCAAAGGCAAAAAGCACTCGAGGATTTAAAAAATTTAATTGACTCCAAAGTCGAAGAAGGAATCAATCTGCTTCTCAACAGTCCAGCCTACTTCCCAGAAAGAACAGTTATAGGAGAGAAGGTTCATTCGGATATTGTTGGTCAAGTCGGCAAATTGCTCCAGGAATACGATCCTGAATCATAAGCAAAAAATAAATTCAGCCCAGGCGCTCAGACAAAATATACTGTGCTATGGCCAGATCGACTGGCGTAGTTATTTTGAGATTGGTTTCCTCTCCTTGGACAATCTTGACAGGTATTTGGCATTTCTCTAGCAGAGCAGCATCATCTGTTACCTCCCAGCCTAAAGCTAGCCCCTTGTCGTGGCAATGTTTGAGCAAATCCACAGAAAAGCCTTGAGGAGTTTGAGCTGCCCAAAGTTGCTCACGATTAGGAGTTTCTGCTATGAACCCTTGAGCATCGACAATTTTAATAGTATCTTTGACCGTAATAGCTGCAATTAATGCTGAACAAGACGCCAAGGCTTCACTACAGCGATCAAATAAATTTGGCGTTGCTAGACATCTAGCTCCATCATGGATCAAGACGTGCTCGGCATTGCTAGGTAAAGATTGAAGACCCCTGTAAACAGACTCCTGCCTAGTCTTGCCCCCTTGTATAAGCTGATATTTTTTAGAAAATCCCAAATTATCTAGAATATCTTGAAACTGGTCAAAATCATATGCCTGGCCAATTATTCCTACCCACTCTATCTGCTGGGATTGCTCGGCAGCTTTGATTGTCCAAGCCAATAATGGCAATCCTAAAATCTCGAGCAGTAATTTGTTGCTACTGCTACCCATTCTTTTGCCAGAACCAGCTGCGGGGATCAAAAGATGCATCTTCTTAAGTTATCTTTTTTTGTTTTTTTGATAACTACGAACACTTCTATAATCTATATATTGCTCCAAGACAACAGAAGCACCGCTTAGCAATAGAAGCAAGTTGGTGATCTTATTGGCATTAGCTGGACTGATTTTATTGTATGCCGCGCCAGTATTAACAGCTATTAGGCCTGCAAAACAGATAGAAACAGCCTTAATCGAATTAAAACCTTTATCAAAGTTAAACCACTTTAAAATAAAAGGTCTGGAATTAACCCTATCTTGTTCTTCGCTCTGCTGCTTCAAAGGAGAAGTTTTCTCTTCCATATCCAAAAAACGGTGCATCCAGTTCTACCAAAATTATAATCATTTCTGCTAGCTAAGAGTGCTGGGAAATATCCAAATCTTAAGAAAATATTAAAATCAGCCCCTTAATCATAGTCTATATAGATTAACATTTGCTAAAATTTGACTCATAGTGTTTGTATATATCAAACAAATCTTAAAGTAATCTCTGGTCGTTCAACTTTACTAAAAAGCTGCTATGAATCTAGAAACCCTCGAATTTATTATATTTCCCGATGGTCGAGTCCAGGAAACAGTCACCGGCATTGTCGGCTCTTCCTGCCAGGAAGTAACTGCAGCTATTGAGTTACAGCTAGGACTAGTGATTACTCAAGAAAAAACATCGCAATACTATAATCAGGCAATTGAGCAATCTCACCAACTTTCTCAAGAAAACACTTGGTCTAGCTGAATTAAGCAATACTTTTTGATTAAATAACCTTTTACTATGTCACACTTTAGCGTTATCAAGACAAAGATCCGTAATCTCCCTGCGCTCAAGGCATCGCTTCTAGATCTTGGCTACCAAGTTCTAGAGGGAATTCGTCCCGTTAAAGGCTACCAAGGACAAACTCGTAATGCCCAAATTGTCCTAGAACAGAACAATAATTATGATATCGGCTTTAGCTGGAATGGTCAGGAGTATGAATTGGTTGCAGATCTCATGTACTGGGATCAACCTCTTTCTGTAGAGGGTTTTTTACGCAAAGTTACTCAAGGCTATGCCTACCATACCGTCTTGTCCGAAACCACCAAAAATGGTTTTGAGCTTAGTCAACAACAACGAAATGAAGATGGCTCAATTCGATTGGTACTTCAACGCTGGAGCTCCTGATGTCCGATCACGAGGATCTAAGTCGCTCTGGTTTTGAACCAGAGTTGGGTGGACTCTTTCGAGAGCTACCCAATAGATCTGGTTATGAACCGGAACTTGGTGGCGATCATAGACAAAAAGGGGTCTATGTAGATGAAGTAACCTGTGTTGGTTGCAAACACTGTATTCATGTTGCTCCCAACACTTTTACCCTTGAGTCTGATTATGGACGCTCTCGAGTATTTAACCAAAATGGAGATTGCTTAGAGAGCGTCCAAGAGGCGATTGACACTTGTCCAGTAGACTGTATTCACTTTGTAGACTATAGTGAACTCTCTGCTTTAGAAAAGGCTAGAAAAAAACAGGTCATCAGACAACTTGGACTGCCTCAAACAAACCCCAATATCAAACTAGATAGTCATATCTCCTAGATACTTTTGCAATATGGGTGAGAAAACTTCATAGATTAATGTCAAAGGTTTTTGCCTATGCCAGAAGAGATAATGTCTTCCCCAAAATGGACCATTTTGACCGAATTGTTCACTCAGATCGCTTGAATGTCCACAATATAACTGGCGTACATCGCGATAGAGCTCAGTATGGAGATTGGCCAAAGAGTCCCATATAGGCAAGGAACGATTTTGTAAATATTCATCCACTTGAGACATAGCCCACCAAGAGGCAGCATAGGCCAGCTTTTCTCCTGAGAAAGATTTGAGCCAAACCTGCCTGAGAATAAGAGGTTTAGCAATCTGTTCTATCTGTTCTGGCGGCTCTTGGGAAGTAGGTGACATGTCTATGACATCTACCACTATTTTTTTTCCTGTGAGTAATTGTAAATGCCTAGTAGGTGAACCATCTCCTAAAATCAACATTTGCCAGGCAGGGGACAACTGCCAATGAGGCAAACCATTGTTAATCACATCTTGGCCGCCTGTATATAGGCAATCTAACTTTAGCCAGGTCGGGTAAACGCCAGAATCAGGAATTATACTCAAGATTGTTTACAAAACTTTATATAAAGAGCTAAGCTAATGATAGCAGAACTTTAAAATAATCCAATAAAACAATTCTTATGAACGATACATTTTTACAAATTCTCAATTTCGGCAAAGCGATAGGTGAAGTATTGGGCGAGAAAGCTCAAGTTGCCTTAACCGAAACCATGAGTGAATTAGAGAAAATCAAAGCAGAGCAAAGTCAAAATGTGCGACAATTAATCAACGAAGTTGAAGAAAAAGTCAACCAAAAGAGTGGCTCATCGCAGCCAAGCCAGATTGTAATCTCCGGACCAGAGAAAGATACTCAAACGATTTTAGATGAACTCAGGGCAGAAATAGCTTCTTTGCGATCTGAATTAAAAAATTATCGTCAAATTTCCCAATAAGTCTTAACTAATAATCCTAATCCCCCTAAATCACTAGTGTCATTTCTCTCCACCAATATTAATCCCGAACAGCTCAACCAGCCCACCGCCAGTCAAGAAGAATCTGGCTATATTGGCGAGCAATACAAGTGGAATAGGGAAAATTATTCTATAAATCGACGTCGCTTTGATATATGGCGCTTTGTACTACTTTTAATGTTACGACTTTGGCTCAATGGGAAAAAATGGAGTTATCCAGGTGGTTACAGCCAAGAAAAACTCCTAGAGCGCCAGAAAACTCAAGCAGCTTGGATCAAAGACAACTGTTTGGAGCTCGGACCTACATTTATCAAAGTCGGACAACTTTTTTCTACTAGAGCGGATCTGTTTCCCGGGCCTTATGTGGGAGAGTTGACTAAATTACAAGATCAAGTTCCCGCTTTTGGTTTTGAGCAAGTTTGCTCAATCATTGAAAAAGACCTAGGCAGACCAATAAATAAACTATTTCTCAGTTTTGATAAAGTTCCTATTGCTGCAGCCTCTCTTGGTCAGGTTCACAAAGCGCAGCTTCTCTCAGGGGAGGTGGTAGTTGTTAAGGTGCAAAGGCCTGGACTCAAACAACTCTTCACAATTGATCTCGAGATTCTCAAAAAGATTGCTCAATATTTTCAGAATCATCCGCGCTGGGGGAAAGGAAGGGACTGGGCTGGTATTTATCAAGAATGTTGTAGGATCCTCTGGCTAGAAACTGACTATCTCAATGAAGGGCGCAACGCGGATATTTTTCGTCGTAATTTTCGTGATCATGATTGGGTAAAAGTTCCCCGTGTCTACTGGCGCTATACATCGCGCCGAGTTCTAACCCTAGAATATGTACCAGGTATCAAAATTAGTCAATACCAAGATCTAGAAACAGCAGGACTAGATCGCAAAGTTCTAGCCAGACTAGGAGCAAAATCCTATCTTGAGCAAATTCTCCATCACGGTTTTTTTCATGCTGATCCACATCCAGGTAATTTAGCTGTCAATGAACAGGGGGCTTTAATCTTCTACGATTTTGGCATGATGGGAGAAATAAAAACAAACGTTCGACAAGGACTAATGGATGTGCTCTTTGGAATAGCTGAGCGCAGCGCTGATAGAGTAGTAGGCGCTTTAATAAATCTAGGTGCTCTGACTCCTACCGGAGATATGGCTCCAGTTAGGCGTTCTATACAGTTCATCCTAGAAAATTTGATGGACAAACCATTCGAAGAGCAGTCAGTTTCTTCTATTAGTGAAGATCTCTATGAGATTGCCTATGACCAACCTTTTCGTTTTCCAGCAACTTTTACCTTTGTGATGCGAGCTTTTTCTACCTTAGAAGGTGTAGGTAAGGGTTTAGATCCTGATTTTAATTTTATGGAGGTGGCACAGCCTTTTGCCATGGAACTTATGACTTCTTCTAACAACGGAAAAAATATCACCAACACGATCTTGGATGAATTAGGAAGACAAGCTGTTCAAGTTAGTAACTCAGCTCTAGGTTTACCCAGAAGAATTGAAGATACAATTGAAAAGCTAGAGCGTGGAGATATCCGTTTGCGCGTTCGCTCCAATGAAGCAGAAAGGCTAATGCGTCGTCTTCATGCTAGCCAGATAACCACCAACTTTACCATGATGATCTGTACCTTGGTCATTTCAGCTACTATACTTTTTATTGGTAGTTATCAATATGCTGCAGGTATAGTTCTCTGCCTGACAATTATTCCAATTACTCTACTGATAAGAGTTTTAAAGCGTTCAGATCGCGTATTCTAATTTTTGCAATTTCCATCTATCATGTTCAAACGACAAGCTATTGGCCTAAGCGACACTGGAGTTGTCCGCAATACGAATCAAGATAGTTATTATCTCGATTCCCAAAAGCGCTTTTTTATTGTGGCCGATGGGATGGGTGGTTATATCGGGGGCAAAGAGGCCAGCGAAATCTCTGTCAAAGCAATTTCCAATTATCTTGAGCAAAACTGGAATAGCCCTCTACCGTCTAATGCTTTGATTCATGAGTCCATAGTCATAGCTAATAAAGAGATTCTCAAAGCTCAAGATCTCAACCCTGAACTGTCTCAAATGGGTACTACCATTGTAGTAATTTTATTTAGAGGAGATGGTAGCTGGCGCGGCCATGTAGGTGATTCACGTCTCTATCGTTTGCGTGCTGGTCAACTTGAAAAAATAACAGAGGATCACACTTGGATTGCAAATTATGTGCGTCGAGGAGAATTGAGCGATGAACAACTGAGATCACACCCTTGGCGACATGTCTTGCTCCAATGTTTAGGCAGAAGCGATCTAGAGTTGATTGAAGTTGAACCATTAGATACCCTTTCTGGTGATCTGCTTTTGCTCTGTAGTGATGGGTTGACTGAGGAAGTAAACGATCAAAAGATTTCTCAAGTTTTAGCAGATCAAAATCTGGTAGATTGCCAAGCCAAGGCAGCCACCTTAGTAGAAACAGCCAAGCAAGCTGGCGGTTCTGACAATATCACAGTTCTACTAGTTGAAGAACTATAGCCAATTAAATGGTACTGCGTCCAATTTACCTAGACTACAATGCAACTACTCCCCTAGATCCTAGAGTACTAGAAGCAATGCTTCCCTACTTCAGGGAATATTTTGGTAATCCTTCTAGCAATAGCCATGTTTATGGATGGGAAGCAAATGCGGCAGTCAAAAAAGCACGTCAAACAGTAGCCCAGTCAATTAACAGTAGTCCAGATGAAATCATTTTTACAAGTGGGGCAACAGAGTCCAATAATCTAGCTATAAAGGGTGTTGTAGAGGCTAATTTAGCTAAAGGCAATCATTTAATCACCGCACAAACTGAACATAGCTCGGTTCTAGAGCCTTTTTTCTATTTAAAAAGTTTGGGTTTTGAACTAACAGTCCTGCCAGTAGATGACCAAGGCATAATCGATCTAGAGCAGCTAAAAAATAGCATAACTTCTAAGACAATTCTAGTTTCGATCATGGTTGCTAACAACGAAATAGGCGTTTTGCAGCCCATCAAAGCGATAGGACAAATCTGCCACCAGCGGCAGGTTATCTTCCATACAGATGCTGCCCAGGCAATTGGAAAAATTGAACTTGATATTGAGCAATTAAATATAGATCTTATGTCAATAACTGCCCACAAAATCTGTGGGCCCAAAGGATCAGGCGCGTTCTATATCAGAAGAAAAAATCCCAAAATCGATCTACTCCCTCAACTTCATGGTGGAGGACAGCAAGGCCAATTACGTCCAGGTACTCTAGCGACTCCTCAGATTGTCGGCCTGGCTAAAGCTATAGAATTGGCAAATGGAGAACTCGAGGCTGAATCAAAACGCTTAAGAGAGCTTAGAGATCATCTATGGCAAGGACTCAGTAGGCAAATTAAAGGAATACACCTCAATGGTCATCCCCAAATGAGATTGGCCAATAACCTAAATATAAGTATTGAAGGTATCAAAGCCAATAAACTCCTTAGAGAATTACAAAGTAAAATTGCTCTTTCTTCTGGTTCAGCTTGCTCTGGGGATAGTGGAAAGCCATCACATGTTTTAACGGCTTTAGGCCGTAGTGATCAATTAGCCCAAGCTTCTCTGCGTTTTGGATTAGGGAGATTCACTACCCAAGGCGAGATTGAACAGGCCCAAATCTTTGTCATAGAAGCCGTTAACTCCTTGCAAGATAAAAGTCTAGATTAGAGTTGAACCTTTGTTGTCAATTGTGGATCTTTCAGGGTATATTCAGATTACGGATACTAAAGTCAATGTTTGATTGTCTAATAGGGTAAATAGTACTTAATCAGAGCTGACCTCTCGGCTTAGAAAAAATCAAACAGTCCCGCTCGCTGTGCGACAGATTTGTTGCCTGAAATAGCCAAACAATCGCCCAGTGCTCGAAGATATTCACAAAAATTAGCTATCCATTGAAAATTGCTAAAGAAGTTAATGAATCATTTTCTCTGCTGGCTTGTTGCCGGCGTTGAATAAGATAGGACCGAGAGCCTCTGGTTCTGTGGTAGTCTTGCAGCATTGTAATCTTCAATAGTACAAAATTGAGATATCCTCCAAAAATTTTTGATCCTAAGTTTTTAAGGAGTAACGGATTAGATCGTTAAAATATGCCTAAACAAATTATTATTGCAGAACAACACCACTTGGCTGCTGTGTTCTGGGAAGAGCAAATTCAAGAACTAGTAGTTGCAACAGGAAATCAACAAGTCGGAGATATTTATTTAGGAGTTGTAGAAAACGTAATACCAGGAATAGATGCAGCCTTTGTCAATATTGGAGATGCAGAGCGCAATGGGTTTATCCATGTTACAGATTTAGGTCCTGTGCGCTTGAAAAAAACAGCAGGTGCCATCACAGAATTGTTAGCTCCTCAGCAAAAGGTACTCGTTCAGGTAATGAAAGAGCCGACCGGTAACAAAGGTCCGCGTCTAACCGGCAATATCAGCCTGCCGGGCCGCTATTTGGTTCTGATGCCCCATTCTAAAGGGGTTAATCTATCTCGTCGTATTCGCAGTGATGATGAGCGCTCTCGTCTTCGCGCTTTGGCAATTTTAATTAAACCGGCAGGTATGGGACTACTGGTGCGAACTGAGGCCGAAGGAACCGATGAAGAATCGATTATGGAAGATTTGGAATTTCTCCAAAAACAATGGGAAAATATCCAACAGCAGAGTACCACTGCCCGAGCACCATCACTATTAAACCGAGATGATGACTTCATTCAAAGAGTATTGCGGGATATCTACAGCGATGAGGTAAATCGCATTGTTCTAGATTCACCTTCTGGGGTTAAAAGAGTCAAACAACAACTGATGAGTTGGAATGGAGGCCGTCTGCCAGATGGTGTATATATTGACTTTCATAGAGAAAATCAACCTTTACTTGATTATTTTCGGATCAATGCGGCCATTAGAGAAGCGCTTAAACCCAGAGTAGATTTGCCATCTGGTGGTTATATCATCATAGAACCAACTGAAGCTCTAACTGTGATCGATGTCAACTCAGGCTCTTTTACTCGCTCGGCTACAGCTAGAGAAACAGTTCTTTGGACTAATAGTGAAGCGGCCACAGAAATAGCCAGACAATTGCGACTACGCAACATTGGTGGAGTGATCATTGTCGATTTTATCGATATGGACAGCCGCAAGGATCAACTAAAGCTCCTTGAGCATTTCAATCGAGCTTTAAAATCTGATAAAGCCAGGCCACAGATTGCTCAGCTTTCAGAATTAGGATTAGTTGAGTTAACTCGTAAACGCCAAGGGAAAAACACCTATGAGTTGTTTTCTCAGCCCTGTCCTCACTGCGCTGGAATAGGACATTTAGCTCATCTGCCAGGAGAACATGATTCTATCCGTCTGGAAAGTCCTACCTTCTCGGCAAGTACACCTCCTCGAATTATTGATCGCGTACCACAAGCTGAGCCCGAGCTATTTTTTGATAGACCACAGATTGAGGTGTTGACTGAGTCTTCTTTGCCAGTTAATGACTTTGAGCCCGTCTATGAGAGTGAAACAAACCCTAGCAATGCTAGACATCGCCGCAGACGTCGCCGCAATGAACCTGAAACCAATGGACAGGTGATCAAAGCTGATCTCATCAAGGAAAAAGAAATAGAATCACCAGAGAAAGCCGAGGTTGCAGTTCTAGAAGTCAAAGAACGTCCACAAAGACTAAAACCCAAAGAAGAACTGCCACAAGAACATATTTCGGTAGAAATGACTCCACTGCAACAGGAAGTCTATGCTCGGATGGGCATTTCTCCATTGATACTACTACGTCCTGAAGTAATAAAAGATCCGCAAACAGTTAAAGTATCAGTAGTTTTGCCTGGTCAAGAGCCGACCATATTAGAACAGCTCCTTGATTTGAGCACAACGATTGCCGAACCAGTTGACAATGTAAATCTAACGGAGGAGCAAGAGCCTCTAGTGGTGAGTTTGCCTGAACAAGAAGAAGAACAACAACAGCCGAATGATGAGAAGTTAACTCGCCGTCGTCGTCAGCGCTCCTCAGCAAAAGGTGAATAATCCCTATGAGGGAATTCCAAGCAATCTACTTACAAAAGGTGGGGCTTTGATTGCTGGAGTAGATGAAGTTGGCAGGGGTTGTCTTTTTGGACCGGTATTTGCCGCTGTAGTTGCAGTTCCCCTAGAATATATACCTCTGCTACTTCAATTAGGAGTCAAAGATAGCAAAAAGCTAAGCCATTGCCAAAGATACAAAATATTTCAACAAATGCAATCTCACAACTGTATTTATCGCTTGGGCTATGCTACTGCTCAAGAGATCGATCAGTTGAACATTCTGCAGGCATCTTTAAAGGCAATGTCTAGGGCAGTAAATAAACTTCCCCAGAAACCAGATTGCACTCTAGTAGATGGCAAGTTTCCTATACCCAATTTTGCTACTGCTCAATATACATTAATACGGGGAGATGACAGATCACCTGTGATAGCTTTAGCTAGTATTATTGCCAAACTTTTTCGAGATGAATTGATCGACCGTTTTGCTCAAAAATATCCCCAATATGGACTATCTAAACACAAAGGTTATCCCACAGCAGTCCATATCCAATCACTAAGAGAATATGGACCTTGCCCTCAACATCGGTTTTCTTTTGCCCCTGTCAGAGAATTAGGAGCTTGTTGAAAGGTATTATCCTGGCACCAGAGCTGATAGTCTTGGATGAGCTGGTGTAAAAGCTTCTGTTTGATCCTAACTAAGATACTCTTAAGTAAACTGTTACCTGCTTTTTCTAAAAGATATTTAGGTGTCAGCCAGAGAGCAGGCGGCAGATCTACTTTGACTTCTAAATCAGCAACTCCAAAAAGATGGTTATCTTTAGCCTCTAATTGACCTTTGAGATTCAGAGAAAAACGCTCATTGAGATAGTCCATACCCAATATCTCAGATTCTTGAGATTCTATATAGAGAGTTCCTTCTGAATTAGACCATATCTTTAGTACCACAGTTGGCTGAAAATAGTAGATCTCCATAAAGTTGATGGGCTTGATCTTCCAGCGGTATCTTTCTTCACCCAATACCTCAACTAATGTAGGATCTGCTATGGCTTTGATCAACCTTTGAGGTTGACGCAAATAGTGACTCAGGGGAACTGCGCCTTCTTGAACGGCTAATTCTAGTTGTTCTCTGACTGCAAACCTAGTATCTGTCATAGATATGGATTAATTTATCTGTATTTTTTTAAAGTGCTAATTAAGCCTATCACCCCAAAAACAGCTAAGATAGACGATGGTTCAGGTACTGCTGAAGGCGCAAAGGCATATAACTTATTATTGTAGCTAGGTTCATACTTGCCATAGCCAGATCCCCAGTAAACTGAACCATCAACAATAGCAGGAGCAGAATTTACTGAGCCACCAGCTGTATAATTCCATTCAATCCGACCTGTAAGCGCATTCAAAATAAAAAGGTTAGGCACGTTAGCTAATGCAGACATTGAGCCTGCATATACAAGTCCATTAGCAACACTAAGTGGACCAGTATCCATTGAGCCAGTTGGATCGGCTGTTTCCCATAGTATCTCACCAGTAGCAGGATCTAGAGCGCCCCAGAATCCACCTGTAATTGTTTGACCATTTCTAAGAGTATAGCTTTGATGTGCACTATTGCTATTAGCAAAGTAGACAGTATGACCATCGGTTGCTGAACCCCATTGTAACCCACCTAATTTACCACCAGGACCTGTCTGTGTTGTCCATAAAACATTGCCATTGTCTGGATTAATTCCATATATTGCGCCACTTTTTTGTCCGGCTACTAGAACATCTTGTATCCTACCAGCAACCAGCAAAGAGGGTATTAGCATTGGACCTTGGGCAAAATCAGCATCTGGACCAGCAATTGCAGGACAATATTGACTATTTGCACCATTTAAACAAGCATCAGTGGAAACATCAGAGCCTCCCTTATCTGCCCAATTAATCGCGGCAGTTTGTAAATTAAGGGAAAGCACTGCGTCAACATAGTTGTTAGAAGCGTCGCAATTTGATCCATTATTAGCTTGACAAGTTTCTACAGCTTTGGGAACTTGATAGTTATTGCCAGTTGCAACGTATAGAGAATTTCGTTTTTCATCTACTACTGGAGTACTTCCCCATATAGCAGCGCCAGAATATCCTCCAGTCTGTCCACCATTATCTGGAGTAGTATAACTCTTCCACTGGATTTGTCCAGTGACGATATCTACTGCCTCGATGCTGCCTCTAAAAGTACAGCAATCATAGCTATTTTGCCATTGCGCTGCTGCTGCCTCTTCTGAGGAAGATACTCCCACATAGGCTATACCATTAGCAACTACAGGCGATTGGGTTATGATGGCATAAGGATGATTGTCCATCTGTTGCTTCCACAAAAACTCACCAGTATTTTTATTAAAGGCTAGTAAATTACCTCCATTTTGAGTTCCAACTAATAGAGTATCACCGTAGATAGTTGGCGTCGTACGAGAATAAGTATTTGTCCCGGTGATTTCACTCAAATTTACTGACCAGTTAGTCGCTCCAGTATCAGTATTGAGATCATATAGATTTCCACTACTATCGGGTATGTATAAAGACTTTCCCATAACTGAAGGTGTTGCGGACATATAGCCAGCCATTGTATTTATCCACTTAGGCTTCAATGTAAACGCATTGGATGAATCGATGATCGTTTCATTGGGCTGGAATCGCCAATTATTTGTATTTTGCCCAGACATAGTCCAATCAGCATTTCCTGCTAAGGCTATTTTGGCTGTACCAAAAGAGCCAAAGACCATAGCTATACTAGAACATAACAAGACAATCTTATTCACAACAAGAATACTCCATTTGCAGTCTAAAAATAATATTGATATATTAAAATTCTAACAAAAAGAGAACTCCCCTAGGAGCTAGAGAAATTTCGCCGAGCTTAAGATAAGATCCCACTCCAACTAGTTAACTCCAGTACCTCAATTTAATTCCACAAAGTAAACAATGATAGTAATTTCCTACGTACAGGACAAAAATTGTAAGGACTGAAGAAAATCATCATATTTTAGATCGAGATCAACAAAAATGGAACGCAGAAAATCAAGACCATAACGAAAAATACTTTTAGCACGTCGCCCATGCTTC
>Ga0194055_10000247_pt1 | contig 42108 bp, 43 predicted proteins | sample SepL449m_MetaG_FD_155482 | JGI IMG/M metagenome (GOLD analysis project Ga0194055, IMG submission 155482) | Anoxic zone freshwater microbial communities from boreal shield lake in IISD Experimental Lakes Area, Ontario, Canada - Sep2016-L442-9m | ecosystem: Environmental > Aquatic > Freshwater >... | reverse complement strand
CAGTAGGAGCACTGGCGGACTCCCCGCTGCCTCGGTCACCACTTGGTGCGCGGCAAGTCGCAACGCCAGCGCTAGCGACCGTTGTTCGCCCTGCGAAGCGTGAGTTCGAGCCGCAAGGCCACCGATCGTCAGGTTGATATCGTCTCGGTGAGGTCCGACCAGAGTGAGTCCTCGTCGAAGTTCATCTCGGCGAACGTTCACGAGGCTCAGGGCTAAGCCTTCATCCCACCAGCTCGACTGGTAGTCGACGGTTACGTCAGCCGAAACATGAGCAACTTGGTCATAAGCCTGCCGCAAAGCTGGCCCGAGTAAGGCCAACAGCGCGATTCGCTCGCGAGTCAACGCTTCGCCTACTTCCACAAATTTGGAATCCCACACCATCAACGTGGCTTCAATGTCGTCGGTTAGGCGTCCACCGGATTGCCGTAACAACGCGTTCCGCTGCCGTAGGACCCGGTCCAATTCGCTACGAAGTTGATCGTGACGAGGATGCGCTGCCACCAGTACATCATCGACATAACGACGCCGTTCGGCCGGACCACCTTTAATCAATTCGAGGTCATCGGGCGCAAAGACAGAGACTCGAAGTGCTCCCAACAAGTCTCGTGCACGCGACAAGCGCTGACGGTTCACTTGAATACGACTGCGTCCACTCACGACAAGGTCAGCCTCTATTAGCAGACTGCGACCCTCGCGGTCGGCTTCGGCACGGATGGTTGCCTGGGGCGCTCCAACTCGAACCAGAGCTTCAGTGGGCGCACCACGAAAAGAACCCAGTGTCGCGAGGTACCCAATTGCTTCTAAAAGGTTTGTCTTACCTTCACCGTTTTCACCAACGATCGCGGTTAAGCCATCGGCAAATTGGACGTCGACTTGGCCATAACTACGAAAATCAGTGAGCCAGAGCTGTCGAAGAAACACTCGTGAACTACGAAACCCGAACGGGCATCAATAGGTAGAGAAAGTCATTGCTATCGATCGAACGGAGGAGCGCTGGCTTCATCGAATCGGTGGTTTCGAGCGTGACTTCATCGCCAGGGGTGATTTCGATTCCGGCAATGAGATATTCCGGATTGAACGCAACCGTGAGTTCGGTTCCTTCGTATTGCGCGTCAAGTTCTTCGTGAGCTTGGCCAATTTCTTGGGCAATGGCGACGATCTCCAAGCCTTCCGATCGCATCACCAGCCGGACGGGAGTGGCGTCAGTTGCGAGCAGCCGCATGCGCCGGACCGCCTCAAGGAGGGCCTCGCGACCAACGGTCAATCGATTTGGCTGACTCGCCGGAATTAACCCTCGATAATTCGGAAACTCGCCCTCGATGAGGCGAGTAGTCAAACGATTGCCATCAACGTTGAACGTTGCATCGCGCTCGCCCAGCGTCAAGGTCACTTGCTCAGCACCAACCAGTAAGCGACCGAGTTCTTTGAGTGCGTTTGAGGGAACCAAAACGCTTTGGCCTTCACTCAAAACTGATGTGCCGGGAAGATCACGCACAGCCAAACGGTAGGAATCAGTTGCGACTAGCCGTAAACCGCCCGCTTCGGCGCTCATTTGCACGCCAGTCAAAATGGGTCGAGTTTCTTCGGTACTCGCAGCCACAGTGACCTGGCGAAGCGCTTCGGCAAACTCAGCGGCGGGAAGCACCACTGCATCTGTTCCGGGTTCTGGAAGTCGCGGAAACTCAGTCGCGGGAATTGTTCGCATCGTGAACTCGGCACGACCAGCGGTAATCACCGCGTCTTCGCCAGAAATCGCGATCTCGACCTTTCCTGGCGGTAACGCTCGAGCGATATCACCAATCAGTTTCGCTGGCAGCACGGTGACACCGTCTTGTTCACCGGTCACCGTCTTGTCAACCAAAATGGTCGTGTCTAAATCGCTACCGGTCAGTCGCAGCTGACCACCAGTGAGTTCAAACCGAATGCCACTGAGTACCGGCAAGGAACTCCCTCGACTGGTTACCGCGCGCCCTGCTGCCGAAACTGCTTCGACCAGCTCATCTCGCTCGCACCGGAACTTCACGTTGCTCGCTCGCTTTCCCTCACTAGAGATAGATAAGTAAATGAATAGTTGTAGTGATAAGACCTGTGGATTGTGGAAAACTCACGGTTTCCGCAGGTCAGAGGCATAGAAGTTATTCGCGACTCATCCCCAATAATTCACAGGTTGGCACGACGGCTGAGGTTGCAGTGGGATAACTCGATGGTCATGCACGGTCGCGCGCGATGTCACCCACACGTCATCCACGGGGTTGTCCAGAGTGACAACGATGTGATTCATTTGCCGTTCCTGATGATCTTGGTCAGTTCGGTTACCTGGTCATAGATCTGGCGGCGCTCCTTCATGAGCGCACTGATTTTTTCGACGGCATGAATCACGGTGGTGTGATCGCGCCCGCCAAATTCTCTGGCAATCGCGGGATAACTCATGTCGGTCATTTCCCGAAAAACGTACATGCCGATTTGGCGAGCGGTAACCAGTGGTCGTCGCCGACTCTTGCCCTGAATTTCGTCGATCGAAAATTCGAACATCTCGGAGGTAGCCGTGAGAATGACCGCCGGAGTGATCTGACGCGGCTGGCTGTCTTTGAGAATGTCTGACAACACTCGCTCGGCAAGGTCGATCGACATGTCCTGATTGGTGAGACTCGCATAGGCACAAACTCGAATGAGTGCGCCTTCAAGTTCGCGAATGTTGTTGGTGATGTGGGTGGCGATGAATTCAAGAACGTCAGGAGGTGGCGCGACTGATTCACTTTCAGCCTTCTTATGCAAAATCGCTAGCCGGGTCTCGAGGTCAGGCGGATTGATCTCGGTGATCAAACCCATCTTGAATCGGCTGCGAAGCCGATCTTCAAGGGTAGGAATTGCATCTGGCGGTCGATCCGATGACAACACGATCTGGCGATTGGCCTGATGAAGCGCGTTGAAGGTGTGGAAGAGCTCTTCTTGGAGTCCTTCGCGACCTTCAATGAACTGGATGTCGTCCAAGAGTAAGACATCGACTTCGCGGTAGCGCTTCTTAAAGTCAGCGGGTGAGTTGGTGCGAATTGCATCAACGAATTCGTTGAGGAACGTTTCGGTCGAAACATATTGCACCGTAAACGATGGGTAATTTTCGTTGACATAGTGCGCGATGGCTTGCAATAGGTGGGTTTTACCCAATCCTGCGTCGCCATAGATGAACAACGGGTTGTAAGACCGAGCTGGAGTTTCTGCCACGGACAGCGCGGCGGCATGCGCAAATCGATTCGACGTTCCGGTCACGAATGCTTCAAAGGTGTAACGAGGATTGACCGGCAAACTTCCTGATTGAACCGCAGTCACCGGTTCAACGCGGTCATCGATCGACGAGGTGCCGCTACCGGCCGACGAGATGAATCCAGACAAACTTTTGCTCGTCGCTTCGTCAGTTGTGACGGTCGCGACGTCGGTGTGAACTTCGAGTTTGAGTACGAGGTCTGGACCACCTGCATCGACCAACACACTGTTCACCAATGTGAGATAGCGACCCTCAATTCGCTCGCGCACAAGTGAACTCGGAACCCCGAGCACAAGTGTCTTGTGGTCGAATGTGATGGGCTGAACTTCATTGAATGAAGTCAGCCAAACCGCATCCGAAACTTGCTCGCGGAGCATGTCGGTACAGGCTTTCCACAGGATCTCAGCGTCGTCCACCTGCTCGAATGCCTCTCCATGGGTCACGGTTTCCACAGCAACGTCCACACCTGTGGAAAACTTTTGCAATGGGTGAGGCGGGTGCCTCGTTTCCACCAATTGGAATACCACCAGTCGTTGATCAACCAGCGGTTCCCAGGGCGGGCTTGGCACCGTAGCACCGAGCAGGAATCGACGCACAGGGGCGCTGAAACGCGGCGTCAAAGACGGTGTTTTCGGCCGTTGTTTTGGATGCTCGGCATCGTCTGATTTCGCGGAGGATTTTGGGTTATCGGGGCAGGGATGTCTCGCTCGGTTGCCTCGAGGGAGACACAGCCTCTACCCTGTCCAAACGTTGTCGGGCCAGTCGGCTTTGACGCGACATGACACGCAGATCTTGTCGGCTCCACGAAAAGTGGTCAGCTGACCCCGTTCCCTATGGCAGGGACCGGTGTAAGTCGTGAGGCCAGGAGGCCTCGTGGTTCAGGAGGAACATCGTGAAGCGCACTTTTCAGCCCAATACTCGTCGACGATCCAAGCGTCACGGCTTTCGTCACCGGATGTCGACCCGCGCCGGCCGAGCCGTGTTGCGGTCTCGCCGTCTCAAGGGTCGCCACAAGTTGTCAGCCTGATTTGGCGTATCCGTGATCGCCGCACGTTTCTTGAACTGCGGCGGTCTGGTCGTAGGGTGCGATCTGGCGTGTTAACCGTCACGTTTGCGCCCAATGCACCCGATTGTGCCGATCCCCCGGCAGTTGCCTTTGCGGTGGCCCGGAAAGTTGGACCGGCGGTGAAACGCAACCACATTCGGCGACGCATTCGCTCGGCGATGCGTGAAATCCAGGCCGATTCCCCGCCGATAGTGCCATCTGGGGCGTACCTCATCTCGGTGCGCTCAGAGGCCACGACCAGGACGTATGACGAGTTGAGTAATGATTTGCGGCGAGCACTCAAAAAACTTGGGCATTCGACTCGGACTGACGCGAGCGAGAACCAATCATGATGGTCAGTGGGATCGAACCGCGACCGACCGGCAATGCCTTTCGGACGCAGAGCTTGGCAGCAAAATGGTTGAGAATAGTCATACATGGCTATCAGTACATGTTTTCGTGGCGGGTTTCGCCGTGCCGGTTTGATCCCACTTGCTCAACCTATGCAATGGATGCGATTGAAACGCATGGTGCATGGCGCGGTGCAACGCTTTCAATTCGCCGCATTGGTCGTTGTCATCCTTGGGGTGGCTATGGCTGGGATCCAGTACCAGGCCGATCCGATGTGCCACATGATGGGGGGCAAGAGTCATGAGTGTGTTCTTTGATCTAGTGGCAAACCTCTTGGCGTTGATTTATGCGGTCATTCCGAACTACGCGGTGGCGATTATTGGACTGACGTTGGCCATCATGATCGTGGTGACGCCACTGACCCTCAAGGGCACTCGGTCGATGATGGTCATGCAGCAACTGCAGCCAGAAATGAAGAAAATTCAAACCCGTTACAAAGACGACCGGCCCAAACTTAACGAAGAACTACTCAAGTTCTATAAGGAAAACGACATCAGTCCATTGGGTGGATGTCTCCCACTTTTGGTGCAGATGCCGGTGTTCATCGTCCTGTACCAGGTCCTGCGTGGCCTTACGCGCCGTGTGAGTGGAATGGGTTTCGACATGGGTTGGGTCTCGGGCCAAATTGGCACCGGAACGTCGACCACCAAAGCGCCAGCAATTGACCGGAATTTCGATCCGGCCTACTTGAACCATCACTCAAAGATGTATCAAGACCTCTCGACCACCAACACCATGCAGGCATTCGGTATGGATTTGGCTGAGAGCGCGTCAAAGGCACTGAGGCAGGGGATCGTGCATGCTCTCCCCTACCTGCTCTTGATCGCCATTGTCGGCGTCACCGGTTTTGTGCAACAGCGCCAAATTCAAGGTCGCAATCCCAATCAGCAGGTAAACCCTCAACAACAAATGATCATGAAGATCATGCCGATCTTCTTGCCGGTTATTTCGTTTGGTTTGCCATCAGGCTTGGTGCTCTATTTTGCGGTCTCCAACCTTTATCGGGTTGGTCAACAGTGGTTCATTAGTCGCAGCGTGTATGGCCATGGCAGCACTCCAGGTTCGACGGGCCCTGGCAGTCCCGCAATCGATGTGTCCTCGGATGCGCCCAAATCAACCGCAACGACGACTGCACCAGCGGCTAGCGGTGGACTCATGGCGAGTTTGAAACGAGCGGCCGGAATTCCAGTGGCGGACGACGCATCAACCTCCAAGTCGAAGTCGGCCACAGCGTCATCGCCTAAAAAACGAGCTGCTCCGACGCCAGCGAAAAGAAAATCCACCACCTCGGGTCGTACAACACCGCCGAAGAAACCAGCGCCCGCTAAGGCCGCAGAACCAAAGCAATCATCGAAAACCGCTTCGAGTTCCGCGTCGCCGTCACCGGCGACGGCAGCGAAAAAAGGAACAACGAGCGCATCGCCCCCGGCCCCGCCGTTACAACCGCGGGCTCGCAAGAATAAGAAAGGTTAGGTGTCTCGTGGAGTGGGTTGAGACAACCGGAAGCACCACCGAGGAAGCAAAAAGTGCGGCACTCGACCAATTGGGTGTCGATGAGCAAGATGCCGAATTTGAAGTCATCGACGAGGCGAAGTCCGGGCTGTTTGGATTAACGCGCCGCGAAGCTCGGGTACGGGCTCGGGTGCGGCCAACGAATCCTCGGCCCAAGGTGGAGCGGCGCGATCGGCGTCGCAAGCAAACCTCAAGTAGCACCAGAGGGTCGAAAGCGTCAGGATCGAACGAAAAGAAATCTCGGCAAAGTGCAGCTGGTGGTGACGCGACCACCGAGGACGTTGCAGTAAGTGGCGACAAACCGCCGGCCAAAAAGCGATCATCCTCGGCTCGGAAGTCATCGAAGCCGAAAGTAGCGAATCCGTCCACAACCGCCGAAAACCAGAACCAGGGGACCCCAATGACAAGTGACGACGCAACAGTCGAGGAACAAGCAGAGATCATTACCGACTTCATGGAAGGCCTGCTTGAAGCGTTTAGTTACGATGGCGACGTAACCCAGGATCGAATTGACGACGATACGATTGAACTTCAGGTCAATGGTGACGATCTGGGATTGCTGATCGGGCCTAAAGGGCAGACGCTCTCGGCGATCCAGGAATTGAGTCGGACGGTGGTGCAACGACGGGCCAGCGGAAGTCACCATGGTCGGGTCCGACTCGATGTCAGCGGCTATCGACTTCGCCGTCGTGAAGCATTGGCTCGGTTTGCGACCCAGGTTGCTGAAGAGGTTCGCGAGACAGGTATTCAAAAGGCGCTCGAGCCGATGAATCCAGCTGATCGCAAAGTCGTTCACGACACGGTTAATGAGATTGATGGCGTTTCGACCTTGTCCGAGGGCGAGGACCAGCGTCGCCGAGTTGTGCTGATTCCCCAGGGCTGAGGATTACTCCTCGGGTGCTCGCGTCGGAAGATCCCGCGCTTGTTGCAGTGCTCAATCGGGCGCAGGAGTTGGGATTTCTTGGGCCTGGCCTGATTGAACCCCACATTGATCATGCTGAACGCTTTGCGCGGGCCCATTTCGGGCCTGACCCCAAGCGGGCGCTCGACCTGGGTAGCGGTGGTGGACTTCCTGGCTTAGTTCTGGCAACGACCTGGCCGCAATGCCAATGGGTGTTGCTTGATGCCAACGAGCGGCGAACAACCTTTTTGCAGCAGGCGGTCAACGAGCTTGGGTTGGTCAGTCAGGTTGAGGTCGTTCGGGGTCGTGCCGAGGAACTTGCGCACCTGCCGCACTGGCGAGCGAGTCGAGACCTGGTGACTGCTCGCAGTTTTGGACCGCCAGCGGTTACGGCTGAGTGTGCCGCCGGATTCCTTCATGCAGCGGGAATGCTGATTGTGAGCGAACCTCCTGATTCAGATCGGCGCTGGGATGTTCCGGCGCTCGAGGCGTTAGGACTGACTATTGGACCCGAAAGCAATGGATGTCAGGTCCTCATTCAAAGCACCCTGTGTCCGACTCGGTACCCGCGTCGGGTTGGAATTCCAGCCAAGAGGCCACTTTTTTGACCTCCAGGAGGCCCAATTGTCGATGTTTCACGTGAAACATGGCGAAACCTATCGAATCCGCTTGACCCTAGGGGTAAGAGCGAGAAGGATGGCGCAGTGACTTCAGCGTTTGACAACGAAACCGATTTGCCGATCACGGGCCCAGGTGACAGCGATTCGGAAATTGATGAGTCGAATGAGCATCAGGCATGGCGACCGGAACACGCATCACCTCCTCAGGGCGCTGCAGGGTTAGGTCCAGACGACTTGGGTTCAGGTGTAGGCAGTGAAATCGATGCCCCAGCGGTTGAAACCGAATCCTCACCGGTTGAAGCCCGGTCCCACGCACGCGATCTTCCGCGGGTGATCGCGGTCGCCAATCAAAAAGGTGGGGTTGGTAAGACTACGACGGCGGTTAACTTGGGCGCATCGCTGGCGGAGCTTGGCTACCGGACGCTGGTGATCGATCTCGACCCACAGGGAAATGCAAGCACCGGGCTTGGCATTAATCCTCGGTCCCTAGACGCTTCAATGTATGACGTACTTCTTCATGACGTTCCCTTGGAAGACTGTATCGAGGGCAGCTCGGTCCGGAACCTTTTTGTAGCGCCGGCAAGCCTCGATCTGGCCGGAGCCGAAATTGAACTGGTCCCCGCTTTTAGTCGGGAACTCAAACTCAAATCCGCGATCAGTGAAGTGCGCGATGACTATGACTATGTGCTTATTGACTGTCCACCGTCGCTAGGCCTGCTCACGGTAAATGCGATGGCCGCGGCTACCGAGGTGTTGGTTCCGATTCAGTGTGAGTACTACGCGCTTGAGGGCCTGGGACAATTGCTCCGCAATGTGGAATTGGTGCAAAAGAATCTGAATCCACAACTTGAGGTGAGTGCAATCGTGTTGGTGATGTACGACGCTCGCACGAAACTGGCCGACCAAGTCGCCACGGAAGTTCGGACCCACTTTGGCGACATCGTTTGCCGGAATGTCATTCCTAGGACAGTCCGGCTTTCTGAGGCTCCATCATTCGGTCAACCCATAAATACATTCGATCCGAGTTCGCGGGGGGCAATTGCCTACCGGGAACTGGCGAAGGAGGTCAGCGGTGGCGCGGCGTAGCGGACTTGGAAAAGGGCTTGGTGCACTGATACCCACAGGAGAAGCTGCCGATCCGAGTTCGGCCGCATTGCGGGAGCTCGCGGTAAGCGACATTCGCCCGAATCCGAATCAGCCTCGAAGTTACTTCGACGAAGAGGCGCAGGTCTCGCTCACCGCATCGGTGCGTGAGCTTGGCGTGTTACAACCGATCTTGGTGCGGCCTGCGAGCGACGGGAAGTTTGAGATCATTGCCGGGGAGCGGCGGTGGCGGGCAGCGCAACGGGCTGGCCTGCAATCGGTTCCCGCATTGGTTCGGACCGTCGAAGATGCGGCCGCCTTGGAACAGGCGCTCGTTGAGAATCTGCATCGCGAAGATCTCAATGCGCTTGAGGAGGCGGCGGCCTATCAGCAGCTGATGGAGGATTTCCACCTGACGCAAGAACAGGTGGCCGTCCGGGTCGGTAAGAGCCGTTCAGCGGTAACCAATACGTTGAGGCTCTTCCAGCTTCCACCTTCGGTCCAGAAACTTGTGGCGGACCGAAGGCTGACAGCGGGCCACGCTCGAGCGTTGCTTGGTTCGCCTGATCGGTTGTTTCAGGAGACGCTGGCCCGCCGAGCGGTAGCCGAAGACCTATCGGTTCGCGAGGTCGAAGAGGCGGTTCGCGCCCATGACGGATCAGTTGATGGCGGCACGGAAACGGATCGGAAACCAGCAGCTCGGCCACTGCGGCCCGCGGGCCTGCTTGAGCTCGAGGATCTGTTGTCCAGCCATCTTGATACCAGGGTCAAAGTGGCAATGGGCGCGAAACGAGGCAAAGTCACGATTGAGTTCGCGACGGTTGAAGACCTTGAGCGCATTTATCGGGTGATGATCGACGGACCGCCGACCGAATCGTAGGGTGGATGGAATGTTCGAATTGACTCGCCTGTAATGTCTGAACCTCGACACGAGTGTTGGGCCTAAATCCAACATCCACACCCTGTGGTAAAACCTGTGGTTAACGGTTGTGCCAAAAGGCACACAATGAGCGAGAAGCCAACCGCGGCCAGTGATCGCGGCCGGGTTCAGGGATCGATCGGCGACGACACCCACGCGTGAATAGCCAGGTGGATACAGGCCGCGAGTGAAGCGGTTTGTTGGATGACAACGTCAGTTGGATGCAGGTTGCAAACAACTGCCGGCATCCGGGTTTCGCGGAGAATTGGCAGCCATCGCCCAACAGGATCAGCGACCTCTAGTTGCGGCAAACTCCGAAGTTGTTCGACTAGCAGTGTTGCGAACTGCTTCCCGCCTGCCGACTCAAAGCCGGCAGTGGCATAGAACGCCGCTTCACAGGGCGGCTGGTCGATCAGGGAAAAACCTAAGTACAGATCGGCATCGAAGTCATTGCTTTCAACGGCCTGGACCGATGGGTGGGGGTGGTGAAGTACCGCAACTACGGCGCCAGACTCGTGCAGGACGCGTTCGATCGCCGAGACGAGGACATCGAGTCCGCCTGCTTCACCGATGATGATACGCCGTCCGGCGAGAACTGGTGGTTGTGATCTCAGGTGTTCTCGTTCGCGTACACCGGCAACATTAGTTACGCGGCCAGGAGTGGTTCCGAGACGGCTGAGCCCCTTGAGGACTTCGCGGCCGCATACCCCGTCCGTGGTGAATCCGGCGTTTAATTGAAAATCGCGCAGGGCTCGATCGGTGTTCGGTCCGAGGATTCCGTCTACCCGTCCCGCGTCAAACCCTAGAGTACCGAGTGCTCGCTGCAGGTCGGCCACGTCGTCACCACGAAACATCGGACTTCGGAGATACAAGTGACGATCGCCGAGCACGTAGCCAGCCTCGACCACTGCGGTCCAGGTGGATTCATCGCAAACGCCTGAAGTTGGAAGCGCTCGTCCTTGTTGAAATGATTCGACCGCAGTGACGGTCAACAGCCCAAAGACTCCTCGCGGCTCGGCCGATGTATCAAACCCGAGCGCGCTAAGCCGTTGTTGAAGGTCACGAACTGCGTCGCCAGCATCGCCATGGCGCAGTGGAAGGACATCCATTGGAAGAGGGTTCACGGTTGAGGTCGGTTATGGGTCAAGCCGACCACGTTAGGGCCTAGAGGTAGTCGTTGAGCTCCTCAAGGATCTGACCCTTCCCGCGTGCCCCGACCAGGCGCTTTTCGGGTTGGCCATCCTTGAAAAGGATCATGGTGGGAATACTCATGACTTCGAATCGCCGAGCGATGTCGGGATTGTCATCAACGTTGAGCTTGGCGATTCTGATCGTGCCAACGTTTTCATCGGCGATCTCCGAAAGGATTGGCGCGACCATCTTGCACGGACCGCACCATTCAGCCCAAAAATCAACCAAGATCGGTCCGGTTGCGGCACCGATTTCTTCGTCGAAAGTTGCGTCGGACAGGTCGGTGACATTCTCGGCCATGAATCGTGCTTTCTCTTATGCGCCGGCTTGGACCGGCGTCGACGGGGCTCAGGCTAGCGCGAGCCTTGGGGAATCAGTGCTGATGTTGGTTTTCTAACCATCGTTCGGTGTCGATAGCGGCCATACAGCCAGATCCAGCTGCAGTAATAGCTTGTCGGTAGGTGTGATCTTGGACGTCGCCGCACGCGAAGACGCCTTCAACGTTGGTGTAGCTGCTACCAGCATGGGTTATGAGGTAGCCACTCTCTTCGAGGTCGAGTTGGTCGACAAATAGGTCGGTATTGGGTCGATGACCGATAGCGACAAAAACGCCGGTCACCGGCAGTTCGGTGCGTTCGTCAGTCAAGACGTTGCGTAGTACGACACCCTCAACCACTCCTTCACCCTTTATGTGCTCAACCACCGAGTTCCATACGAACTTGATTTTCTCGTTGGCCACCGCGCGGTCGACCATAATTTTCGAGGCGCGAAGCTCATCGCGGCGATGAACGATGGTTACCGTGTCCGCAAATTTGGTTAGGAATGTGGCCTCTTCGATGGCAGAGTCACCCCCGCCCACCACGACAATGTCGTGTCCGCGAAAGAAAAAACCATCGCAGGTCGCACAGGTCGAGAGCCCGTGCCCAATTAATCTTGCTTCTTCTTCAAGTCCTAGCATGAGTGACTGCGCACCGGTCGAAACAATGACTGAGTGGCCACGGTAAGTGGGCTCTTGGGCGGTGGGATCGCCGACCCAGACCCCGAATGGCCTGCTGGTCAGGTCAACCCGCGTAACTTTTTCGGTTTTGATTTCCGCGCCGAAACTCGTGGCTTGTTCACGCATCCGCATCATGAGTTCGGGACCCATGATCCCGCCAGGGAAACCAGGGAAATTTTCGACATCGGTGGTCAGCATGAGCTGGCCACCCGGTTGGTCGCTGGTTGAAGAGGGTTCTCCTTCGATGACGAGTGGCTCAAGGTTTGCCCGAGCGGTATAGATCGCTGCGGTGAGGCCAGCTGGCCCCGATCCGATTATGACGACGTTTCTCACGTCGGCTGAGGTCATGTGTGCTCCGTGGGGATGATTCGACGCGTTGAAGTGCTGCTGTTTAGAACTCGACACGGCGGCGACGCCGAAAAACGAGGTAGCCACCGACACTAAAGGCTATGCCGAGCTCAAGATACGGCAACCAGATGTTGCCGAATGGTTGAATCGCATCGAGAAACCTGATCATGGCCACAATGACCAACACCAGGACCATCGTCCCGATGACGACGGCCATGATGCCGTAGACAAGTCCGCGCGCAGCAGTTTGTATCGGGCCCGTGGTCTTATCGCGGACAACGTCGACCGTTTTGATGACCGCATCAGCGGCTTGAGCGGGCCAATTCCCGCTGAGGATTTGGCCGGGCAGATGAGATGTTGGCGCGTCTGCTCGCAGCGGGGGATCGCTCAACGGTGATGGATCAATTGAGCCCGACCCGGCTCCCGGACTTGTCATGGCGGCATGTTAGTAGCGCAGGAAGTGGGTCGCTCGAACGTGGCCAGGTCAGGGCAACGTCAGACCAGGGTGTCGATGATGATCTGACACTGAGGTGGAGTGACCACGAGAATTCGGTAGCGAGCGCCGGTCGTGGCATCAGCGTTATAAACGAAGACCTCAACAAAAACGCCGTCGATCGACGCCGAGGTAATGAGCTCAGGTGCTCCAAGCTCGGGATGGATGGCTTGGACATTGGCGTCGCAAACCGATGTGGTCGCGCGTCGCGTCATGCCGGGTGAAGCAGTCGAAAGTGGCGGTAGCGAGGTAGCTGGTGTCGATCCACCGTCGCCAACGGGTGGATCGGCTGGCATAGAAATCGATACCAAGCCGCCCAATTCTTCAGCGGTCGAAACGTCTCCGAGCACTGATGAGTTTTGGGCAACCAATGGCGAATTGTTGGGATGGGGTTGCGTGGTTGGCACGATCTCCGAGTTGGGTGCGGCCGCGATGTTTGAGGTGGGAGTCCGCGAAATGGGAACGGTTTGTACACCAGTTACAGCGGCGGTGCCGGAGTCGATCGTGGATGCGCTCATCACCGTCGTCTGTTGGTCACCGGCTGGATTTCGGAGCGCGTTCAATACCGGAATCGCGATGGCAATGAGTCCGACTGCGGCCGCGACTGCAACCCAGCGCGGTGCCGATTTCGTTGCGCGCCGTTCGGCCAACGAAGTTGGCTCAGCGGTGCCCACGTTGCCTTCGACCGCTGTCGCAAGGGTGCCAAAAGTAGCGATCGCGTGCGCTATCTGACGGTCTCGAACGTCATCGGTAGGTGGCACGACTGGTTCAGAAAGTGCTGAGCTGAGGGCTCGAAATTGATTGACTCGATCGGCGAGCTCTGGAGGATCAACTGCGTACGCCTCATCGTCGCTGGTTCTATCGTCGCTGGTTCTATCGATGAAAGAAGACGCGGCGAGATCCGTCGGATCGATTTCGGGAGGGTCTAGTGGGTCAGTCATGGGCTTTGGTTTCGACGTCTCCAGATGGCATTTGGTTCCATCCCACTTGTTCAGCAAGAGCTTTTCGACCGCGGGCAATACGAGATCGCACCGTTCCAGCGGGGATCTCAAGCACTTCGGCAATCTCGGCGTAATCGAGGCCGAGCACGTCGCGCAAGACCACTGGGGCCCGAAAATCCGGAGCCAGCGTTGCGAGTGCGTCATCGATGACCATCCGGTCAGTGATCGTCTGATCGAGCGGGATGCCGCTCGCGGGTGCGGCATCGATCATCATGTCGCTATCAGGCACCGGTCTCCTTCGGCGACGCCGGAGCTCATCGAGACACGCGTTGGTTGCAACTCGATAGGCCCAAGTGCTGAATGCGGCGCGCCCGTCGTACCTCGGTAGCCCTCGGGTTAGGGCAATGAGCGCGTCCTGAGTCGCGTCGAGTGCATCGTGGTCATTGCCGGTCATGCGCCGACAGATCGCATAGACGCGGTCGTAATGCAGGCGAAGCAATGCATCGAGCGCCGATGCATCGCCAGCTTGGGCTGCGGCGATCAATTCAGATTCCTGCAGGCGCGGGCGAATGGTCGGTTCCTTAGCCGCGGACTACGACTTGACTTATCCCCGCATGCATTCGGGCTGGGCCGTCTCCGAGGTCGGTGATCCAGATCAAGATCCTTTGACCAGTGCGCTGGCCAAGATCGAACGTCACCTCAGCGCCGAGCCCGGCCTTTGCATCGACTGGATGACCCCATGACCCAAGCGTTGAGCCCGGTGAATCTGCAACATAAATCGATGCGGCCCAGTCCGAGGTGGGTGAGTGAACCTCGAGTGAATCGAGGCTTGTGTCTTGATCGATCACGATGACTATCCCAACGCCAGACTTAAATCCGAATGTCCGCTGATCGTAGCTGTCAGTGATCCAACTTGATGAGGGATTGTCGTCGATGGCAAAGGCCAATTGTGCATCATTTTCTCCCGGATCGCCTCGGCCGCCGGGATCAAAACTTTCAACCTGGGTGATTGGGAGTATCGCCGGTACATGCACGTTTGGAAACGGACTTGCCTCGGCCGGAGCCGTGGCATGGCGAGGCCAACGCAGCAGGTCATGGCCAATGCCGGTGCGGCTGAAAAGCACACCAGCAAGCGCGAATCCGCCGACAAAGATTACGACGCCGAGGATCGGGAGCAACCAGGTTGCCAGCGGGCGAGGGTCGGTCGCCGTCGTCTCCGGTACGCCGATGACAGGATCGGGATCAGGATCAGTCGATGATGAACCAGATCGGCTGGCGGAGGAGTCGTTGTGTGGGTGGGCGGTTGAGCCAACCGGATCGGCCGCGAGTACCGAGGTAGTGACGGTTTCGTCGACTTCATAATTGAGGTCGGCGTCGACGAGTGCCGCGCGAAGTTCGGCGGCAGTTGAAAATCGTTGATCTGGATCGCGGTTCAAACAGTGCATCACGATTCGATCAAGTTCGACCGCGATAGTCGTGCAAATTTGCCGTGGGCTTGGAGGGATCTCGTGAAGGCGAGCCAACGCCGTAGCCGTCGGCGAATCAGCCTGAAACGGGGGTTGCCCGCACAGGGCTTCGTACATGACGATTCCGAGGGCGTAGATATCGACGCGACCGTCCAGTTGACGACCCTGAACCTGCTCAGGCGCGAGGTATTTCATCGTGCCGATCATGGTTCCGACCTGGGTGCGATTCGGATCGTCCTGCATTTTCGCGATACCAAAGTCGGTTATGAGCACGCGATGGTCTTCGCTGAGCAGAATGTTTGCCGGTTTGATGTCGCGATGAATGACCCCGGCTTGGTGAGCGGCTTCAAGCGCATCAGCTACGGCGACGCCAATATGGCGGACTTCGTGGCTGGGCAGTACCGCCCGCTTATCGAGCTCGGCGCGAAGCGTCGGACCTCGTACCAATGCCATGACGATTGCTTCGCACGCATCGTCATGGCATGTGTCATAAATCGCGATGATTCCCGGGTGGTGAAGTCGGGCTGCAGCGATTGCCTCAATGCGGAATCGGGCGACGAATGATGCATCGACCGCCAAGTAGGGATGGAGTATTTTCATGGCGACTTGGCGCCCGAGGACTTGATCAGTCGCGAGCCAGACCTCGGCCATGCCGCCAGTGGCGATTCGTGATTCGAGACGATACCGCTGGGCAATCAGCAACCCCGCGTCAAAGGCGTCCGATGGTGGACGATTGGTGACGGGAGTGTCGGGCACAGCGACTTAACGCTAGTGGTCGAACTGGTCTGAAACGGTTCAGACGGAGGAACAAACCGGCAGTCAGTCGCGAGCTGCGAGGTAGCAGATTCCGAGCACGCGTGGCCCACCGTGGGTCCCAATCACCGGGCCGATGCGGCCTGTTCGAATCTGGTCGCGCGTAAATCGCGGGGCGAGCATGTCTATGAACTCATCAACGTCGGGTGCTTCGCCATCGAAGACAGCCAGGCTGTCAACCTCGGATTCGCTGAACAATTGGTCACGAAGCCAGATCAGCGCTTTCTTTCTCGTCCGTTGCTTGCTCGCCTCTTCGACTGCGCCACCGGAGAGGTTGAGCAGCGGTTTGATTGCGAGCATGGAGCCCAACAGGTGCTGCGCGCCACCGATTCGACCACCTTTTTTCAAGTTGTCGAGGCTGTCGAGCGCACCAAAGACCCGGGTACGACCCACCATGTCATCAACCAACGTCACGACTTCATCGGTGGTTGCGCCGTCTTTAGCCGCTTGAGATGCCGCGATGATGATGGTGCCCAAGCCACCCGTGAGCGTACGACTGTCAATGACGCGCACGTCAAGCTCGCCTTCGAGTGCTCGAGCCGCATTTCTTGCTGACTCGACGGTGGCAGAAAGTCCGCCCGAAAGATTGATACAAACGACCGAGGTCGCTCCGTTTTCACGTACCTTCCGGAACGCGGCTTCGAATGCTCCAGGGGCGGGGGCCGCGGTTTCGGGGAGCGCGTCGGACTCAGCCATCCGTCGATAAAAATCTTCGACGGTGAGGTCGCGTCGATCGGTGAATTCTTGGTCGCCGATTCGAATGGTGAGCGGAACAACTTCGACACCCAACTTGTCGGTTTGTTCCGGTGTCAGATCACACGCGCTATCGGTGACGATCCCTACTGCAGCCATGGTTCCCCTCAGTCTCACTTGCTGGGTTTGATCGTAGCGGAATACCTATGCCCCGCCCGTCGATGGCAGCGGCTCGATCTGGCGCGATCGTCGTTATGAACCGACACCGGAAGGGTCGTGCGGCGCAGGGTGAAAGACCGGATGACTTGATCCAATGAGCTTGCGATCGCGCCGAGCTTTTCGAAAGTTGCGCGCCCACCACAGCAGGAGGAAAAGGCCAGCGATGATGGTGAGAACCAGACCGAGACCCGACACGGTCGTCGACCGAATGGTGAGTCGGGTCGAGGTGATCAAGACTTTCGAATCAGGGGACCGCACATCGACTTCGATGGGAAACGCTCCCGAAGCGCGCACGCGAACCGGCACATCAACGCGAGTCGGAGTACCGGCGGGAAGGTCGACGATTTGGACATTGCCATCGGGGAATTCAAGTTTCGAGCTTGTGAGTACCAGTCGAACCTGAACCGGATAATCAAGAGCGTTTTCGATGCTGATGGGGATGCGACCTTCCCCGGAAGTGAAGGTGATCGTCTGCCCTTGGGGGGTAGTGATGCGATCGGTTTGGTCGCGCAACGCTGTTGTCGCGCCATTGAGGTAGGACGAACGGTTGGCGTCGCTGAATGAGCTCGCACCTGACGACCAGACAATTTGGTCGAGCGATTCGCCAACCGCGGTGCCCTTGGCATCGGTAGACAGAATCATTGACTGGAAACCCTCAACTTGATCAGCGACGGCCATGAGACGAGTTGGGTAGGTGCCGAGCGGCACCAATTCAGTTGGACGAAGTCGGCGTTCAATTGGCGCGCGCGTCGGGCCAGTTGAACTTGCCGAGGATTCGTCAACAAGGCTCGTAAGGGCACTCAACGTCAATGGGCTCATGATTGATCGTGCCGCACTGTTCGGTGTGGGTGGAGGCACTTCGCCAGCCGAGCCATCGCGATTGTTCAATGCAGCAAGAAAGACGTCGAGCGCTGGCCCAGCTGCTGATGCTGAGTTCGGCAACTGGATTGCTACGCCCCTGCTGCATTTCGAGGTGGTGGTCGTTTCGGCGACACACGGCTGTGAAGGAGGCTCGAGCGCAGTCAGCGTAAGGCCAGCGAGGACTTCATGGGCATCAAGAGTGGGGTCAGTCGTTGCAGTGAATCGCTCGGTAATGGCCGGATCGGTCGAGATGGCGCGCAGGCGCTCTCCCCGAGCTCCGAGAAGCTCAAAGGTTTGGGTCACGGTGGAGAGGTCTGGTCGACTTGAGGTCGGCTCGAGATCGCCTTTCGAAACTAACCCTTGGCTAAATCCGCTTTCGGCGAGGAGCGCAACCACATCGGGGGTGGCGTGCGAATCAATGACGGCGGTCGTGTGATCGGGCTCGGTTCCCACCAATGCGGTAAGCGTTGCTGAGCCAGCATCGCGTTGTTGTTTGTAGAAGTTGGTTAATCCGCGGTCGAGCCACGTTCCGCTGTCAACCTCGACATACGACAAACCCAATAGTTCAAGCCCCTTAGCCTTGAGTGGTGTGGTGACTCGAGCCCCCTCAACGCTCGACGCGAGTGCGCTCAATGTTTCGGGAGTTGGCTCGACCGACACCGGCACCGACGGGTATCGATTCAAGCTCGCCGTCAATGATTCAAGAGCAATGCGCTGATCGGTTGGGAGATCCACCGAGCCATCAGACTGATGGGCCACTGCGCTTGACATCGGCACTACGAGCGCAACGGCGAGCGGGACGCGGGCCACCGTCTGGTCTGGGAGGCGAATGAGGTGAGTGACAAACGGGATCTCGGCCGTGCCGTTTAGATCAACAATGGAAAAAGCAATGGGGTAGACCCCAGGTTCGCTGATGGTGAACCCGTATGCGGGATCGGGACCGGATGGCATGAGCTGATACGAGAGGTCAATCGACGCGTGACCAGTGCCATCGATCGTCGGTACTGGCAATGGGACGGTGACGACGTGGTCAGGTGCGCCAAGTTTTTCGCCTCGCCCGGTTTGATCTAGGGCTGCTTGCGATTTCACTGGTCGGTACAGCGTGGCGGAGATTTGTGAGCCCACTCCGGACTGCCCCAACGCCAGGGTGATGCGGAAATGCCCACTTGGTGACACCCAGGGCGATTGCGAAACCAATCTCATATCGGATTGGCTCATATCGGATTGGCTCATATCGGATTGGCTCATATCGGATTGGCTCATATCGGATTGGTTTCCTGCAGCCGTTGTCGCAGCAGAACTCGGTGCGGCAATGCCGATCGTTGGCGTGGTTATCCATGCCGCGACCACGACAAACGCGACAGCCACGGCAAACGCCGACCGATGGGCGAGCGATCGAAAGGCGGTCACGGTTGCAAACTCGTCGCCGGTAGCACGCGCTCGAGAACATCGAGGCCAGCGAACTCAAGATAGAACCCGAGTTTTCGGTAGAGGTTGAGGGCGGCTTCATTACGCTCTTGGGTATTGACGAGCATCGTTGACGCCCCGCGTCGTTTTGCCCATTGCAATGCGTCGACAACGAGATCGTGAGCAATGCCTTTGCGTTGATGATCCGGGTCGACAGCCAAGCGTTGAAGGTAAGACACCGGGCCAGCTCGACCGGTGATGGCGTACCCGACGACTGCGCGATCGAAGGTGACCACGCGAAATCGCGAGACCGGAGTGGCATCGCGAGCATCGGCGATTCCCGCTTGGTCGAAACGCCAGAACGGATGGAACGACCGATGGTCAACGGCTAACACGTCGGATCGGTCACCGCGCCGACCGCGCCGAGTTGGTGTCCCATTGGTCGGTAACTGACCGACCTGGTCAAGTGAATGGCGAAGTAGATGAAGATGTTCGTGCACTGAAAACTGCAGCGATAGAAATGGATGTTGCTCAACGGGGCTGAGAGCGGAGGTAAGGACGGATTGATAATTGCGCTCGGTCAACAACGCCAAGCAGCGCTCAATGGACGCGACTTTCGGAGGCTTTCCAGGCAAAGGCGTGATCTGCGCCACTCGCGAATCACCGCGCCAAGGGCTGACCCTGAGCAGATCTGGTCCCCATTGCACTGTGTCGATCCTGCTCATCGATGTCCTGTTCGATCGAGCGACGAAAGTCGCCGAGCCGGTGCGTGTCCGAGAACCGCGACGCGCGCAACCCGAGGATACGACCAGAGTTGGTCAACTGCCGCGCGGTAGGGTTAAGGCCGTGAGCGTCTTGTTTTCTACTCATCCCCACTTCGTGGCGCATGACACTGGAAAGATGCATCCAGAACGGCCGGCTCGCATGCAAGCGGTGTATGACGGGGTTGCTGAATCGGGGGTCGCCGACGCGCTCATTCGATTTGAGCCACGGCGAGCTACCGCGCTTGAAGTCGCTCGCGTCCATCCCGAACCGTTCCTTGAACGACTTGAGGCGTTTACATCGGCGGGTGGCGGCAAAATTGAGGCCGATACCGTCGTGGTCGAGGCTTCTTACGAAGCGGCGCTGTTGGCGGCCGGAGCAGGTCTTGAATCGGTGGAGCGACTCGATGCCGGCGAAGGCGACGTCGCGTTTTGTGCGGTGCGACCACCCGGACACCATGCGACGTCAACCCGCTCGATGGGCTTTTGCTTGCTGAACAATGTTGCGATCACCGCAAAGATGCTGGCCGATCGGGGTGAGCGCGTGATGATCGTTGACTATGACGCGCATCATGGAAATGGCACGCAGGATATTTTCTATGAAGACGCCAACGTCGTGTACGTGTCGTTTCACGAGTATCCGCTGTATCCGGGAACCGGTGCGCTCGCAGACATGGGCCGTCGTGATGGTTACGGTGCGACGATAAATTTTCCGCTGCCATCCGGCGCGACCGGTGACGTATTTCGGTTGGGGATCGACGAGGTGTTAGTTCCGTTTTCGGAATCCTTCGACCCGACCTGGTTGTTGGTATCGGCTGGCTATGACGCCCATCGCCGGGATCCAATCACCGGCTTAGGCCTTTCCTCGGGCGACTATGCCGACTTAACGACTCAGCTAAGCAGGCTGGTTAAACCGGGGCACCAAGTGGTCTTCCTCGAAGGCGGCTATGACCTTGAAGCGGTGACGACTTCCTCGGCGGCAACCCTCGCGGCGCTTTGCGGCGAAAATCATCGGCCGGAGGCACCAACGAGTGGCGGCCCGGGGCGCAGCGTTGTCGAGGCTGTGCAAATGCGACGCAGCGAAGCCGGATTCAGCGCATAACAATCCTGATTTGGACGCACAGTTCGTGGCGGCGATGGTGCGCCGGTAGCGTTCGCTCTCGTGATCCCCGACCGCGTCCGGCCAATTCTTGATGAGACCGCACCGCTGGCGGCGCGATTCAGCGAAGCTGGCAAATCGCTCTACCTCGTTGGTGGGATTGTTCGTGACCTCCTGCTCGGCCGCGAACTTGGTCTCGGCAGCGACATTGATCTGACGACCGATGCTCGGCCTCCTGAAATCAAAGCCATCGTTCGGGGGTGGGCAGATGCGGTGTGGACACAGGGTGAAAAGTTCGGAACGATCGGGTGCGAGAAGGACGGCCGTACTTACGAGGTCACCACCCATCGGGCTGAGGCGTATACGCCTGACTCCCGTAAACCCTCGGTGGTCTATTCCGACGCCATAGAGGTGGACTTGTCACGTCGCGATTTCACTGTGAACGCGATGGCATTATCGATACCCGATCCGCAATTGATCGATCCATTCGGTGGAGCGGCCGACCTTGCTGCTGGCATCCTCCGCACGCCACTTGAGCCTGAAGTCTCATTCAGCGATGACCCCCTTCGCATGTTGCGGGCGGCGCGGTTTATCGCTGGCTACGGATTGGCTCCGGAGCCGAATCTGACCGGTGCGGTTGAGTTGTTGCGTGATCGACTCGAAATCGTTTCGCCCGAGCGAATTCGCCTCGAAGTCGACAAATTGCTGGTGGTTGAGGATCCAGCACCTGGCCTTTGGTTCTTGGTCGATACCGGGTTGATTGACAAATTTTTACCGGAACTCACCGCGATGCAACTTGAGCAAGATCCGATTCACCGTCACAAAGACGTCCTCGCCCACACGATTGCGGTGGTGAGTAACACCCACGTCGAACGAATCGTTCGCCTCGCCGCGCTCTTGCACGACGTCGGAAAGCCGAAGACGCGATCGATTGGCGCCAACGGTGTGAGCTTCCATCATCATGAGGCCGTCGGCGCGCGGATGGCACGTGATCGAATGCGAGCATTGAAGTATTCCAATGAAGACATCGAAGCAGTCACCAAACTCGTCTATCTCCACTTGCGGTTTCACACCTATCAAATGGGTTGGACCGATAGCGCGGTGCGACGGTTTGTTCGCGACGCAGGTCCGTTATTGAGTCAGCTCATCGAGTTGACGCGATGTGATTGCACCACTCGCAATGAACGCAAAGCGCAAATGTTGAGTCGGCGCATGGACGAGCTTGAAGCGCGCATAAAAGAACTTGGTGCGCAAGAGGAGTTGAACGCGATTCGCCCAGAAATCGACGGCGACGCGATCATGGCGCACCTCGATATCGGTCCGGGTCGGGCCGTCGGTGAAGCCCTTGAAATGATGTTGGAAATTCGTCTCGACGAAGGGCCGATAGGCCAAGACGAGGCATTCCGACGCCTCGATGGTTGGTGGGCAACGAGGCCGAGCTAGACGCCTTCTTTTCGGCCTCGGACTATCAGCGTTGCCGGTGCCCACCGCATGGCAGACGCATAGTGGGCGCTGGGCTTTGCGTCGATGGGTTCGGCTTCGATGATGGTGTCAGTCCGAAAATTTGCGCGCGACAAACTGGTGTGGATTTCACCGATGGTTCGCACTCGCTCTTCGCCCTGTTCAGATTCGGTTGACCACGGTCGGCTGCGCTGCTCGAAATAGGAACGCACGACTGAAGGTGGATCACCGCTATCGGGATCAAGCATCGCGTACGCGGGATGCGGCAGCGAGAAGACGAACATGCACTCGGCATGGAGTACGCGATGGACTTGACGAAACACCCGGTCGAGATCGTCAACGTTGGCTAACGCGTAAATACTCACCGCGGAGTCGATCGAATCAGCGCGGACAAATGGCAACTCAGCGAGGTCGCTTTGGTGAAGTTCGACTTTGACTTCGGCGCGTTCGATATTGGCTCGGGCCGCCTCAAGTCGCCGAGCAGACGGATCTACTGCAACAACGCGGGCGCCTTGACGGGCCAGGGCCACCGCGGCGGCACCCGAGCCACAACCCAATAGCAAAATGCGGCGGTCTTCGATGGTTCCAATGAGCCGGAGTTGCGCTTCGGTCGCGATGTCGGGGCCGTAGGCAACAGCATCTCCGGATTGGTCGGCTGTATCCGGATAGGTCGCAGAAATGGGACCAGTCGGCTCGGCTCGGTCCGGGGCGGCGGTGAGGTTCCGGGTAGTGGGATGCCCATCGGTCATACCGTCGGAAGAGCCTCGAAACAGATCACTCATGGGTTACCTCGCTGTGGGGAACGCCCGAAGTTTGCTGCACTGACGGTGCAATGCGACGGACCCTTTGGCGGTGCTGCCGATTTAGGCGTCGCCCACCGAGAACTCTTCGACCATTTGCATCGCGACGTCGTCGTGGTACTGAACTGGTGGGCTCTTCATGAAGTACGCCGATGGGCCAAGCAGCGGGCCACCGATTCCGCGATCTTTGGCGATCTTGCAGCAGCGGAGCGCGTCGATGATGACCCCGGCGGAGTTCGGTGAGTCCCAAACTTCGAGTTTTAGTTCGATATTGAGAGGAACGTCACCAAAGTTGCGACCTTCCAATCGGATATAGGCCCACTTGCGATCATCGAGCCACGCGACGTGATCAGAAGGGCCGATGTGAACATCTCGGGCATCGATACCGTGGTGGATCTGGCTCGTTACCGCCTGGGTTTTCGAGATCTTCTTCGATTCGAGTCGGTCGCGCTCAAGCATGTTCTTGAAGTCCATGTTGCCGCCGACATTGAGTTGATAGGTGCGATCAAGCACCATTCCGCGGTCTTCAAATAGGCGGGCGAGAATGCGGTGCACGATGGTGGCGCCGACCTGGCTCTTGATGTCATCGCCGACGATCGGGACCCCGGCATCGGCAAACTTCGCAGCCCAAACCGGGTCGCTCGCGATGAACACGGGGATGGCATTCACGAATCCGACTCCCGAATCGATGCACGCCTGGGCGTAGTACTTCTGGGCTTGTTCGGAGCCGACTGGAAGATAGGAAACGAGGACGTCGGCGCCACAGTCACGCAGTACTTGGGTGACATCGACGGCCGGTGCCGGTGACTCCTCGCAGGTTTCGCGGTAGTACTTGCCGAAGCCGTCAAGGGTTGGACCACGCTGCACTTGAACGCCGAGTTCGCCGACGTTCGCGAACTTCACGGTGTTGTTCTGGCCAGCCCAAATGGCCTTGCCGACGTCAAGCCCCACCTTGTCCGCGTCAACGTCAAATGCGGCCACTACCTCAATGTCGCGGATGTGATAGCCGCCCAAATCGACGTGCATGAGGCCGGGAACTTCATCGGACGCGTCAGCATTTCGGTAGTACTCGAGGCCCTGCACGAGCGAACTTGAGCAGTTGCCGACGCCGGCGATGGCCAAACGAATTTTACTCATGATGGGAATCTCCGATTGTTTGCGGTTCAAGGGAATGGATTTGGGTTCCGGCTGATTCGGCGAGTTCGGCGCGTGAAGCGTCGATCAAATTGTCGATCCAGACGAGATCGTGGGTAATGGTTTCGGTGTCGTGTTCTCGAAGCGAATTTCGGTAGGTGTTGGTTCGACCGGCACTGACCCGGGTTCGGTCCGCGAGTCGCCGATTGAGTTCGGCCTTGCGTCGCTCGAAGAGTGCAAGGCGTTGCGCGGGAAGCAGGTTTTGGCAAAATGCCACCTGCACGGAAAAGGTTCGGTCGTCGGCATGGTCATCAAGCAGGAGTAGGCGAAGTCGTTGCCGGCCGAGTTCGGTAATGCCATAGACCTTCTTATTGCGTCGACCTTTTGCCGGTCGGCCAAGGCGGGCGCGGAACGCTGCAATCTCGCCACTGAGGGCGCCAGTCATTGGAATGACGGCGTCAGCAACGGTGTTGGCTTCGACAGCCTTGACGGCCCCTGCTTTTTCGAGGCGTGCGAGCGCTGGGTAGAGCGAACCGAACGACACGCCGGAGCGAGCGCCCACGAGGTCTGCGAGCTGCTTTTTGAGCTCGTAACCGTGGAGGTCTTGTTCGTCGAGGAGGCCGAGGATGGCAAGGTCAATCATAAGGCGTTCGCATACTATATCGCTTCGATATATCAATGCAACCTATCAAGTCGACCCAAAATTGGCACGGTAGGACGCATTCAGCGCTTGGGAGCTGGTCACCGTTGTCGCGACACGGGCCGGTTGCGGCCGCTAGCCTCAACCTGTGACCTTCCGACCGGGAGCCATTAAGGGTGCACAGCGATCGACGCCAGGTGAGATCGACTATCGAATGGCTCGACGGGCACTCATCTCAGAGTTCAAAAAGGGTCGGCTCGCTCAGCACGAAGTCTGTGACGCTCATCCGGAGCTGCGACGGGCCGCCGCACAGTGCAGCGAATCGACAGCAATTGTCTGCCCGATCTGCGAAGCGGACCACGTTGTGCTTGTCTCATATGTATTCGGGCCTCGATTACCAGCTCATGGTCGTTGCATTACTACCAAGGCCGAGCTCCGTTCCCTTGCGAAACGATCAGGTGAGTTTGCGTGCTACGTAGTCGAAGTGTGTCCATCATGTGCGTGGAATCACCTTGCTCGAACCTTTGTGCTGAACCCTGCTCGCTCGGCTTGATCGGTCGAACCTCCGCGTGAAAATCCGCCGCGGCAAGCGAGCCGAACGTCGCCGGGTGAAACGAGCCGAGATATCAGCCGGTACTCGCCGGAGTTTCTTATGGCGTTGGCGACGAGGGCTATTCCTCGCGGGGCTCATCGCGGTTCTCGGCATCGTTGGGGTGATCTACGTGTTCACCCAAGTCCCCCTTCCTGCCGAAGATCCCCCGTTGCTTCAGACGACATTTATCTGCGCAGATGACGTAACAAGCGGCTGCAGCGCCGACAACTCCCTCGCTCAGATCAGCGGAGGAATTGATCGAGTGACCGTGACCTATCAGCAAGTTCCGCAGGTGTTGGTTGATGCAGTGCTGAGTGCGGAAGATCGAACGTATTTCAAACACGGTGGTGTTGATCCAGTTGGCGTCGCGCGAGCGTTGTGGGCGGACCTTCGCAGCAGCAGTGCTCAGCAGGGCGGATCAACGATTACCCAGCAGTACGTCAAGAACGTGTATCTGTCGAATGAGCGGACATATTCCCGCAAGATCAAAGAAGCTGTGCTCGCCGTCAAACTTGAGCGTTCGCTGCCCAAGACCGAGATACTCGGGCGGTATCTCAACACCATCTATTTCGGCCGCGGTGCCTACGGAGTGCAAGCCGCGTCCAAGACCTACTTTGGCAAGAATGTCGGCGAACTCAATCTTCCGGAAGCGGCCTATTTGGCTGGATTGATTCGTTCACCCGAAACCGCTGACGCAGTGCGTTCCGATGCAGGAACGCAAGCAAGTTCCAATCACCAAGTCGCGGTGAGACGCCGAACATCGGTTCTCGACGCGATGTTGGCTGAGAACTACATCAACCAAGATCAACGCGACGCGGCGGTGGCTTCTGGCTGGGACGATGTCCTGCCGCGTCATCAAGCTCAGGCTCTGGGCACTGTTGCCAAACCAGAACTTGGCACACAGTTCTTTCGTGATTACGTCCGACAGTGGCTGACTTCGTCAGGCAATTTCACTGATGCTGAGGTGATTGGTGGCGGATTACGCGTGTACACAACCATTAATTACGACATGCAACAGGACGCTATCGATGCAGTGACTTCGACCCTTGGCCGCGCTGATGATCCCGAGGCCGCATTGGTGGCCATTGATACCCAAGGTGAAGTCAAGGCGATGTACGGGGGTCGCGACTACAACACGCTGCAAGTCAATTTGGCGACTGGTGACGGGGGAACCGGCCGACCTGCGGGGTCGACCTTCAAGGCGTTCGCCGTCGCCGAAGCGCTGAAACAAGGCATCGGCCTTGAGACGACTTACACCGCGCCGGCACAGGTCACGATCAAGAACGCGAACGCCGGCAAGGACTGGAAGCCGCGCAACGACGATGGTGCTAATTACGGCCAACTCGACATGGTCAAGGCGACCGCCAATTCGGTGAATACTTATTTCGCGCAGCTGGTGATGGATATCAACCCTGAAAACTTGATGTCGCTGGCCAAGCGCATGGGAGTGAATTCGCCGCTTCAACCCAATCCGTCCTTGGTATTGGGCACGAGTGATGTCACCCCGCTCGATATGGCGAGTGCCTATTCAACATTCATGGATAAAGGCGAGCATGTGAATCCCACCGTGGTGACGCGCGTGACCGACGCAAGCGGGCGCGTCCTGTTTGAGGCTCCGACTAAACGAACTCGAGTGCTCGCGCAATCGATTACTGACCAAGTGAGTTGGGACCTGAGTGGTGTCATTACTGGCGGGACTGGTGTGAGCGCGGCATTCGGAAAACCGGCAGCCGGGAAAACCGGTACGACTCAAGATCATCGTGACGCGTGGTTCGTTGGATACACCTGCCGACTCGCGGCTGCAGTTTGGACTGGCTATGTCGACAATCGCGCGATGGACAATGTTCGCGGGCGTGGACCGGTGTTTGGAGCGACCTATGCCGCGCCAATTTGGGGAAAGTTCATGGCGAAGGCAACTAAGGGCTTGGATAGCTGTCCTTATGACAAGCCCCAGGGAGTATCGGGTCGAGTCAATGGCGTTACCAACGGCACTGGAGTTGAGAAATCAGCAACGACAACAACGTTGGACCGCGCCAACACGACTGCGACTTCTGAGCCAAGTTCATCTACGACGGTGACATCAAAACCAACGACGACAACAACAGCGCCACCTCGGCCCACTACCTCTACCACCAAAGTTCCGGTTCCACCCTGATTGGGATGGAGCGGCAGGTGGCTTGGGTTTAGTCGGCTTGGGTTTAGTCGATTTCTTGATGCGGGTAATGCGTGCGGCACACATAGCACCAGTGCTCTTCGCTGCCGAGGTCGATTCGCTCGGCGGTGTCCCAAGCCTCAGGAGTTACATAGACACGCCGCACCAAGGTGATGTCTTCATTGGTCCGTCCGCAGCTCTCACAGGTGCCAGTCATGGGTCCCATGCTGGCAGGTTCGGGGCTGATCTGCCTATGCTGATTATGACCGCCGGCAGCCATGGGGCGCTGGACGGATGAAGGAGGCTCAGGCATGGGCAAAAAGGTGACAGCACCGGTCGTTCGCGACTCAAAAGTGCGGCGTGGACGCGAACCACTCGTCATGGTTACGGCCTATGACGCACCGGGCGCACGCATGGCTGATGAAGCTGGCGTCGACATGATTTTGGTGGGGGATTCTCTTGCCATGGTGGTGCTTGGTTATGAGAACACCTTGCAGGTGACGGTGGCTGATATGGCCCATCACACCGCTGCGGTGGCGCGAGCAAAACCCGATGCGTTGATCGTGGGCGACTTGCCTTGGATGAGTTATCACGTGTCGGTGGCTGACACGGTTTGCAACGCGGCGGAATTAATTCGCGCTGGAGCCCAGGCAGTGAAACTCGAAGGCGGCCGCAAGCGACTGCCGATGATTGAGGCACTCGTCGACGCCGAGATTCCCGTTATGGGCCATTTGGGACTCACCCCTCAGTCGGTGCACGCAATGGGTGGATTCAAAGTGCAGGGCCGGGAACACGAAGCCGCAGTTGCTTTGGTTGCCGACGCGAAGGCTCTGGCCCATGCCGGGTGTTTCGCCATTGTCTTGGAGGGCGTACCCGACGAGGTAGCTCGGCTGGTGACCAGCGCAGTCGACATTCCGACCATTGGAATCGGCGCCGGTCCGCATTGTGATGGGCAGGTGCTGGTTTTCCATGATGTGCTCGGTCTCGAGGATCGAATCGCACCGAAGTTCGTGCGGCGCTATGCCTCGCTTAAATCTGATGCGGTTACTGCGCTCGAGGCGTTCGCGGCTGATGTGCGCTCGGGACGCTTCCCTGCTGACGAGGAGAGCTACCACCTGCGTAACGATGTCGCTGAGTCACTCAGCGTCTACGGGAGTGCAGCACCGTCAGTTTCGGCCTGAGCGTGCGAGGTCGCGTTACTAACAACTTGGCGACGTTAAGAACGTGCGTTGGTTTGAAGGTGATGATCGCGACACTGGTCTTCGCGCTAGGCGCGTGTTCGGGAAGTTCTTCCGTTAGCTCATCGACATCGACATCGACATCGACATCGGGAGCGCCAGTCACCTCAACGCTGCTGGGGCCGGCTCCGCAAGGATTTCGAGCCGTGACGGTGACTATCCACTTGGCCAATGGTCAGGTCGTGACTCGGTGTGTGCTTGTTGCTGACACCGACCCGCTTCGACAATTGGGGCTCATGGGCGTTACCGATGCAACGGCCGGTGGCTATGACGGCATGTTGTTTGTCTTTTCAGACCCAACGACGGGCAGTTTCTGGATGAAAGACACATTGGTTCCGTTGTCAATCGCTTTTCTTGACCCATCGGGCGCGTTCATCAGCCGAGCTGACATGGTGCCGTGTCCGGTCGGTACTTCAACTTGTCCATTGACTGGTGCCAGCGCACCCTATGTATTTGCAATCGAGGTGCCGGCGGGCAGTTTGGAAACCTTCGGCCTTACTCAAGGAGCAGTCCTTGATCGCTCATTTGGCTCGGACTGCCACGCCGACCCTGGTCGGAGTTTGAGCGCGGCCTGACTGGTTCGGCGCCAATCGAACTTGTCGTACCCCGTTGCTACCGTTTTGTCGATGGGGGAAAGTAACCAACTATCTACTACGATCATTCGGTCAACTGACACCCTGCCCCGACCGTCGGGGCCCCAGGCTTGTTCTGGGTCCAGAGGGAGGTGATGCGCTCTATGCGGGCGTACGAACTCATGATCATTTTCGACGCGGATGTCGAAGATTCGAGCGTGCAAGACGCTCTCGCTCTCGTCGGCCAGCAGGTCGAAGCCGGGAACGGAACCATCGTCAAAACCGACCTGTGGGGTCGTAGGCGCTTCGCCTACGAAATCAATCACAAGTTCGAGGGCATCTATGTGGTGCTTGAGCTCGTGACGGAGGCCCCCAGCCTCGAAGACCTCGAGCGCTCACTGCGCCTCGCGGACGAAGTCGTCCGCCACAAGTTGATGCGGTTGCCTGACAAAGAAGCGGCTCGCCGCGGTCTCATGGGTGAGGCACCCGCTCCGGCAGACGCCGGCTAGGTAAGGAGACTCAACATGGCAATAGACAACACCGTGACCGTGGTTGGTAACGCGACCCGCGAACCCGAATTGCGATTCACCCCGAATGGTCAGGCTGTCGCTACCTTCGGCATTGCAGTCAATCGCCGCTGGCAGAACCGTCAAACCCAGGAATGGGAAGAAAAGGTTTCGTTCTTCGACGTGACCTGTTGGGCACAGATGGCCGAGAACGTCGCCGAATCAGTCCAAAAGGGCACTCGTGTAGTCGTCTCCGGTCGTCTCGAACAACGTTCGTGGGAGACCAACGACGGCGAAAAGAAGTCAAAGGTCGAGATCGTCGCAGACGAGATCGGGCCAAGCCTTCGCTACGCGACGGCCGGTGTCACCAAGAATGAGCGCCGTGGCGACTTCGAAGGTGGCAACACAACTAGCGGAGGTGGCAACAGCGCACCTCGCAGCACCAGTAATGAGCCACCTGCCGCATATGGCAACGACGAGGAGCCCTTCTGATGGCCAAGGTCGCCCCAAAACGGGGAAAGAACAAAGACAACGCGCGCCGTAGCAAAAAGAAGATCAGCGTGCTCAACACCGAACGCATCGATTTTGTTGACTACAAAGATGTCAACTTGCTTCGACGTTTCATGTCTGATCGCGCCAAGATCCGTGCCCGTCGAGTGACGGGCAATGACACGCAGCAACAGCGCGAGATTGCCATGGCAATCAAAAATGCACGCGAGATGGCATTGTTGCCGTATGCCACGCGGGTCACGACCCAGCGTGGAGGAGGGCGTGATCGTGGCGAACGCGGCGATCGCGGAGATCGCGGTGACCGTGGCGATCGCGGACGCGCCGATGGCCCGCCGCCGCGTCCCGAGGGTCCACCGCCAGCGCTTGGTGACGAGCCGGCAGACCTGATTGAGCTAACTGAGTACGAAGCCATTGAGTCTGGTGACGTTCTCGTCGAGACGCTGCTGGTTGAGGAAGGTGAGGAGTAGATGAAACTGTTACTCCGCTCCGACGTCGATGGCGTCGGGAAAAAAGGTGACATCGTCGAAGTCGCTGATGGCTTTGGCCGTAACTTTCTCGTGCCCAAAGGATTTGCCATTCAGGCAACCAAGGGCGTTGAGGACCAGGCGAAGTCGATGCGTCGATCACGCGACCTCAAAGATGCGACCGATCGTGGTGCGGCTGAGGAAATCGCAAAGACGTTGGTGCCCGCGGTCATCACCATGAGCGCCAAGGCGAGTGACGAAGGCAAACTCTTCGGTTCAGTCAGTGCGGCCGATGTGGTCGCGGCAGTCGAAGCGCAAACCGGCGTGGTACTCGACCGCAAAACACTCTCGCTCGACGAACACATCAAAACGGTGGGAACCCATAGTGTCCCGGTGAAGTTGCACAATGATGTGCAGTTCCAAGTCACCGTAGAGGTTTCACCTAGCTGAAGTTCCTGAGACCCGCATGTGACCAGAAGGCGCCAGTCAATCTGGCGCCTTCTGCTCATTCCGGGATCGGGACGTTGAGTTTCGAGCTTCGCGGCGAGGGTTCACGTCCGTGTCGTACCCGCTGCGTATTGTCGGCCTTATGGCGAACTTGAACGGGTCGACTTGGCCTGCTTTACCATCATTTTGGGTAGCCACGCGCCCCACAGGCGACGCTCACTTATCCCCACGTTGTCCCCAGGCAATTCCCCAGAAGTATCGGGGTTGTTCCCCTTCCGATCCACAGGGTAGATGGGTCATGGTAGGGGTTCCATGAGCGATTATTCTGCCGACACTCCACGAACCCGGCCAGCGGTTACCGCCCGAGTCGCCCCGAGCAATCTTCAAGCCGAAGAATCATTGCTTGGCGCGATGTTGCTTTCGCGAGATGCCATCGCGGTTGCGACCGAGTTGTTGACGGCCGACGATTTTTACAAGCCGGCCCACGGGCATATTTACGATGCCATCACCACACTGAATGCGGCCGGTGAACCAGCCGACCCGGTGACAGTCGCCGATGAACTCACTCGCGCCGGGCTGCTTGAAGCGATCGGTGGGCCAGCCACGTTGGTCAACCTTCAGGCTGCGACTCCAGCGACATCGAACGCGGGTCGATACGCGAAAATCATCGAAGAACACGCGTTGTTGCGCCGATTGATTCGCGTCGCTGGTGATATCGCCGAGATGGGCTACGACCTGCCTGACGATGTCACCAAAACTGTTGATCTCGCGGAATCGATGGTGTTTGACGTCGCTCAACGGCGCACAACCGACACCATGGACGAGATTCATAATCTCCTAGACGCCAACCTTGATCGACTCGAGCTTTTGTACGAACGAGGCGAGTCGATCACCGGGCTTCCGTCGGGTTTCGCCGACCTCGACGATCTGCTGTCAGGTTTGCAACCCAATGCGCTGCTGGTGCTTGGGGCACGGCCTTCTGCCGGCAAAACGGCCCTGGCACTTGGTATCGCAACTCATGCCGCGCTTGAGTCCCAGCGACCAGTTCTGCTGTTCTCGCTCGAAATGAGCAAGCTTGAACTCACTCAGCGCATGTTGTGCTCTGAAGCTCGGGTCGATTCGAAGCGGTTACGCAACGGCAAGTTGACTGAGCAGGACTGGCAGAAAATCGCGCATGCGACCGGCCGATTAGCAGAGGCACCAATTTGGATCGATGACAATCCGAATCTCACGATCATGGAAATCCGATCGAAAGCCCGGCGGCTGAAGGCCCGGACTGGCGACCTTGGCTTGGTCGTCGTTGACTATCTCCAACTCATGACCGGACGTTCACGCGCCGAAAACCGGCAAGTTGAGGTATCGGAGATCAGTCGAGGTCTGAAGATCCTCGCTCGCGAACTTGAGTGTCCTGTTTTGGCACTTTCGCAGCTTTCACGTGGGCTCGAAATGCGCCAAGACAAACGGCCAATGCTCGCTGACCTTCGTGAGTCGGGTTGCGTTACGGCCGATACTCGCATCACCCGAGCTGATACCGGTACCGAGGTAACCATGGGCGAGCTGCTCGCCTCGGGAGAACAAAACGTCCCAGTCTGGACCCTTGACGAGAGTTACCGCCTAGTGAAAAGCGAAATTACTCGGGTCTTCCCCAGTGGTATCAAGACTGTCTACGAACTTCGGTTGTCGTCAGGCCGCAAGATCAAAGCCAGCGCCAATCATCCATTCCTCGCACTCGAGGGATGGTTCCCGCTTGAGAAACTCGATGTTGGCGACTCGATCGCCGTTCCGCGCAGCGGTCCCTGGCCCACCTCGGTGGGTCGCGATGAGTCGACATCCGATGAAATCCCTCGCGAACTATGGACCTACATTCGCAAGTGCTTGCCCCACCACGGTTTAACTCTTGCTGGGGTGGCTGAGCGCCTCCGGATCGATGATTTTGTGGAGTCGTTCTATTCCAACTCGCTGAGCCGCGAGCAACTCTCCTCGCTGGCCGAAGTTGTCCCTGACCGACTCCTCAGCGATTTGGCGCGTAGCGATGTTCGATGGGACACCATTGTGAGCATCACTGAGCTTGGCGATGAACCGGTCTACGACGCGACGGTCCCCGGGACGCACAACTTTGTTGCCGACGGAATCGTGGTGCACAACTCGATCGAACAAGACGCTGACGTCGTGATGTTTATTTACCGCGACGAGGTGTACACACCGGACTCACCCGATCGTGGTACTGCCGAAATCATCGTCAGTAAACACCGAAACGGACCAACCGGAATGGTTCGACTCGCATTTCTCGATCACTACACCAAGTTCGCCAACATGGCGAAAGGTGTGTAGCACAGGTCTGATTTGCAATGATCTCAGATGTTCGTCGCGGGTTACTGAAAACCGCGGTCGCGCATCCACCCGATGATCACGTCAAAGGCTTCACGGCGAAAGCCATCGAGATAATGCGGTGCTCCGGTGATCGTCTCGTAGGTGACATCTTGGGCACCGGCGGCGTCGCGAATAGCTTCGGCCTGCCATAACCGAATTTCGGTATCGCCGGTCGGGTGCACAATCAACGTTGGAATCTTCACCTTGGGCATGGTGTCGACCAATTTGGCGTGGCTCGAAAGCGATGACCAGGTCGACAGCCATCCCCGAGCAGTCATCGTTCGTGCAAGGCCGCCGTAGCCGTAATTGCCGTCCAGCGGGTCGGGAGCGGCAAATACCGTCCCGAGCACGCGGTCATCGGGGTCAATGCTTGGGTCGAGATAAGCAGGATCAGCCAAGGTTCGATAGACGGTGAGATAGCGGACCACGACGGCCTGCCGACGGGTTGCGCTCCATGCCGACGTTGACCGGTCTAGGGGGCCGAGCCGAGCCTTCGCGTCGCGCCGGTTGTCGAGCGAGTCGTTGGCCTGAGCATCGATTCTCCCAATGCGCTCAAGCTGAGCGGCGCGATACCGCCTTAGCCACGCCCGGTCGTAGGTCGACGGATTGGGCCAGGGTTTCCAGCCGTTGTCCGGGTTGTACATATCAAGCTCTGGATCGACTGACAACGGATCATGTTCGTCGGTCACTGAAGGATCAATGACGTATTGCATGAACATGCCTTCGCCCAAATGTGCCGCAAGGGTAATGAGCGCGTCGCCGAACATTTCACCTTGTTGCGATGACGCAGATTGGCTCAGTGCCATGAGCGACCCGCCACCGCAGTTTCCCAACAGCACCACTGACTCGGCGCCGCGCCTTCGCATTTCGCCGACCGCGGTTTGTACGTCGGTGACGCAATTTTCGTGCAGGCAATCGATGTCGTTGTTGACATATCGAGTTGCGAATCCAAAGACCGCGTAGCCGGCGTCGGCAAGCAATGGGCATGCGTAATGCACGCTGAAGTCGCCGCGCGGGTGTGACATCACTACCGCGCTATGCCATGGAGCACCGCCGGGTGGCGTCCACAGGATGCCTCGAATGATTGCGCCGTCAGGAGTGACAAGTGCGATTGGTTCGCGACCAGGAACGCGCGTCGGTTCGTCGGCTGGATCCGGCCAATACCCAAGAAATGGTCGAGTTGTAGTGGCCGAAGGCGAAGTCGCTGGCGTCATCACGTTCAAGACACCGTGGCCGTGACGGCTGCTTGATGGAAGACCGGAACCGGAACGGTTCCAAGCGGTGGATGAGGATCGACGAGCATGGCTAGAGCCTCGTCTCGGTCGGTTTGATTGAGCGGACGGGAATCGGCACACCACTCGACCAAAATGCCGTTCGGGTCAACTGCGTAAATCGAAACGCAAAATCCATGGTCAATTTCCATGCAATCGATGCCTTGATCAAGCCAGCGTTGCCGGAGGTTGGTGAGCGCGTCAGGCTCGGCATGGAATGCAACATGGTTGACCCACATGGGCAGGCCAGCACCGGTCGAAATCGCAGGGTCAAAGTCGCCGATTTGGTCGTCGTGGAGATCCCAAAAGGCAATCAAACCATCGCCGCCGGTGTCGTAAAACAGGTGCTTGGCCCAACCGCCTTCATGTTCAGTTTGGGCTACTTCACCTTTAACCAACTCGAAACCCATCGCTTCGGTATAGAACTTGTGCGTGGCGTTGAGGTCACGGGTAGCGAGTGCAATGTGGTGGTATCCCATGGACGTTGCCCTCCGGGCCGAGTAGTTGACACGTTCGAAGTCCCTAGATTCGCATATTTGGCCTGCGGAAGTTGGCCGGAGCTATAGCGCTACCGTCGCGCTGTGCGCAGAACCGTGATCATCGTGATTGTCGCCAGCATCGCAAGCGTCGGTGTCGTAGTCGTGCTCGCGTTCGTGGCCGCGAATCAATTCATCACGGAATCGAGTTCACAACCAGGTCCCGACGCGAGCGAAGCGTTCGTTTCAGCATTTCAACGCAGCCTTGAAGGCACGTACGCAGTGCGCGCAACCTATTCACGGGTCTTGGACGATGGTCGAACATTGAGGTCGGACGCGGCAGTGATCCAACGTCCACCTGATTCACTTCGTCGTCAATTTGGTGGTCTGTCTGGAACGGTTGATGGGCGGCCCGTTTCGTGCTCGACCAATGCAGGTGGCACCTACTTCTGCGGTCCAAGTGGTGGCTCTGCAGGTGGGGCGTCCGCAGATGGAGGGATCACCGCGGCGGCGAAAACTGTCGCAACCCAAATCGAAACCCTGCGGTCGTACTTCCAAGAACCGGCGCTTTATCGGGTCACGCAAGACGGTGCCGATTGTTTCGATCTGACCCAGCAGCGCGCAGCAGGAATCCCGCCGTATGGATCCTCAGCGCGTTTTTGTTTTGATCAGTCCACGGGGGCGATTCGTTTGTTGCGGCAAAATCTTGAAGGAGCGGTTGATACCTTCGAAGCAACGTCAGTGCGCAGCGAGGTCGCCGACGCGGATCTGTCGCTTAACGATGACCCCGCTTACCGAGTTCAGGCCGATGCGGAATCGTCGACCACCTTGCCGTGATCGGCGACGTTTTCGAACGCGACGGCGAAGTTGACGCCGTTGGCTAGGTACCATCACTCGACTGAATGAACCGAAGTACGTCAATGAGTTGACCGGCGATTGCTTGCATGCACCTGCGGTCATTTGCCAAGGGAGACAATGTGCTGGTTGCGAGCGAACTGTTAGGCGGTGACCCACTTCCGTGGCTGATGCTGGCCCTCGGCGGAGCGTTAGCGATTGGTACAGGCCTTGCACTGGTTCGTCCCAAGTCCGATCCGACCGACGGCGAATTGCGACGCCCCCCGGTTGGCCGCAGTGTCTTGATGATCACCATTGGCTTGGTGGCCGCGCTGTGGGCACTTGCGAGCTTGCTGAATCGCTGAGCTATTACGCTGGCTTGCCATGCACGATGCGGCGGTGCTCGAAGCAATCGACTTGTATGTGCGCTTCGGTGGTGTTGTTGCAGTCGACGGTTTGTCGATGTCTATTCAGGACCACACCCTCGTTGGTCTTATCGGCCCGAATGGTGCCGGCAAGACGACAACGATTGATGCGCTGACCGGATTTGTGCCGCATCGTGGCCAGATCAAGTTGGCTGGTACCGATATTGACGATTTCGCGGCTCACGAGCGGGCTCAACGAGGATTGGTTCGGACGTGGCAGTCGCTCGAACTTTTCGACGATCTGACCGTTCGCGAAAATTGTCTCGTTGCCGCAGTTCCCCAGCGATTGGGATCGCTCGCGTCGGACCTGATCCGACCGATGCGTCCAATCGATGGATCGGGAGTTGATGACGCATTGGATCTGCTCGGCCTCGGAAGCATTGCTAACCGGCGCTGCGATGGGTTATCGCTCGGCGAACAGAAGTTGGTCGCAGTTGCCCGAGCGTTGGCTCAACGGCCTCGTGTCTTACTCTTGGACGAACCAGCCGCGGGCCTCGACTCGGATGAAAGTTTGGCCTTGGGAACGACACTTCGTTCGTTACTTGAGCTTGACTTGGCGATCTTGTTGGTCGATCACGACATGGGTTTGGTGCTGTCGGTGTGTGACAAAATCGCGGTGCTGGACTTTGGCCGGTTGATCGCATTTGGCTCCGCTTCAGAAATCCGTTCAGACCCCCGAGTCGTCGAAGCGTATTTGGGTGCAACGCCGTGACGACTCCACTGGTGCTTGAAGGCCTCTTCGCTGGTTATGGCGACGTGCCCGTCGTGCGCAATCTCAATCTGCATGTCGCTTCCGGTGAAGTCGTGGCGCTGCTTGGCCCAAATGGTGCGGGCAAAACGACGACATTGCTGACGATTTCCGGGCTCATTAAGCCACTTGGAGGCGCAATTGACGTTTTGGGCGGCGGTCCGCCGTCGGTCCGGCGACCTCAAGAGGTGGCCAAGCGAGGCCTCGCCCATGTACCCGAAGGTCGTTCGCTGTTTATGGATCTGACGGTGCGAGAAAATCTTCGGCTCGGTCAAGCGCGTCGACGATTCTCTCGCCGAGCAAGTATCGATCAAGCGTTGGACTATTTTCCGGCTCTCAGTTCACTTCTTGACCGAAAGGCCGGATTGTTGTCAGGCGGTGAACAGCAGATGCTTGCATTGGGACGCGCCATTGTGAGCGAGCCGAAGTTACTGGTGGTCGACGAACTGAGTCTGGGACTCGCGCCCATCATTGTTGAGCGCATACTTCCGGTCATGCGACGGGTCGCCGACGACACCGGCGCTGGGGTGATCTTGGTTGAACAGCATGTGCATCTCGCCCTTCAAGTGGCAGATCGGGCGTACGTGTTGAACCACGGTGAAGTTGTGCTTGAAGGCGCGGCCCAAGATCTCGCGAATCAACGCGAGCTTCTGGCGTCGAGTTATCTCGGAGCAACTGTTCTCTAGGGGAAAACCTCTATCGAAGTTTGGCGACGGAAATGCCGCGGTAGTCGGTGACCGTTCATCGGGTATCGCTGCAGGTCAGATGCGATACACCGACAAGGTGACGCGAGCTGTCAGGATCATCGGCCCCGATCCGCTTGACTGATCTGACGCGAATGCGTCGGGTAAACGTAGGAGTGATGTCTCGATCCGTTCGCCTTCGGCCCTGGCAAAAAGTGGCCCTCGAACGTTTCCACGCCACTCCGGGCGCTGACTTTCTCGCGGTTGCGACTCCCGGTGCCGGCAAAACGACATTCGCGCTGACCGCCGCGGTTCAAGACCTCTCGTTGTGTCCATCGCGGCGAATGGTTGTCGTTGCGCCGACCCAACACCTCAAGCGCCAGTGGACACGAGCCGCTGCTCGGTTCGACTTGCACTTGGAGCCTCAGTGGACTCCGCGCGACGGAAGGTTGCCGGACGATATGCATGGTGTCGTGGTTACCTATCAGCAGGTCGCGCTGCAGGCGGGCGCGATTCGGGAACTTGCGGCCGATGCGTTTGTCATCTTCGACGAGCTTCATCATGCTGGCGATGACCACGCGTGGGGTGACGGAATCCGGCTGGCGTTTGCCGGGGCATCTCGCCGCCTTGCACTGTCGGGGACACCCTTTCGATCCGACACCACCGCGATTCCCTTTGTTCCCTATGACGATTTCGGCGAAGCCCGAAGTGATTTCGAATATGGCTACGGCGAAGCGTTAGCTGATGGTGGCGTTGTTCGGCCGGTGTATTTCCCTCGTAGCGACGGTCACATGGAGTGGGTAGGCCCAGATGGTTCGGACTATTCCTGTACCTTCGATGACGTCCTTGACTCGGCGCGATCAGGCCAGAGGTTGCGAACCGCGCTGTCGCTAAGCGGCGAATGGCTGCCATCGGTGCTTGATCAAGCTCATGGTCAACTCATGGCTATTCGCCAAAGTCAGCCCCATGCCGGCGGACTTATCATCGCGATTGATCACGCGCACGCGCGGGGCATCGTGGAGATCATGCGTCGACGGCACGGCGTAACCCCGACCTTGGTCCTGAGTGATGATCCGACCGCATCGGATCGAATCGAACTCTTTGCTGAAGGATCGATGCCGTGGATCGTCGCGGTGCGAATGGTGTCGGAAGGAGTCGACATCCCGCGTCTTCGTGTGGGGGTCTACGCGACCAATGTGGCTACCGAGATGTTTTTTCGCCAGGCCGCCGGGCGTTTGGTGCGCTGGACCCACGGCATGCGGCATCAAAAAGCATTCTTTTTTATTCCCGATGATCCGCGTCTTCGTTCGTTTGCGGCACAGATAGCTGATCAACGTCGTCATTGTTTGCGACGACGCGACGACATTGACGGTTTCGATCGGTCGGAGTTCGCTGCGGTTGATGAACGTTCGCTCAATGTCGCCGACGAGCAGCTCACATTGTTTTCGGTAATTTCTGCTGTGGCATTAGGCAAACCTCACGAACCGGAGTGGATTGCCGAAGAGTTCGACGAAGACTTGGGATCTGACGATGGCGTGACGATCGATGACGAATCGTTGACCGTGGCTCTAGCTCCGCCGGTAAGGCCGGGGGCGAACGTCGGTGGCGCGATTGCGCAGTTAACTCGGCGGGAGCACAAGGTGAAACTTCGATCTGAAAATGCTGACCGGGCGCGTGACATTGTTCGCATGTCAGGCCTGACGCACGCGCAAGTCAATGGCGAACTCAATCGACTCTCGACGCTGGGCCGCGTTTCCGAAGCGACCCTTGAACAGCTTGCGGCGCGATTGGCCCACGCTGATCATTGGTTAAGCCGCTTGTAGGGCCTCATGCGAGACGTCGGCGGCTCACTCGTTGTGGGTCGCCAACGACGACGAAGGGGTCGGATGCTGGTAAACACATCGGTATGGCTGACGTTGAGTTTTTTTGGGATCCGGTATGTCCTTGGGCGTGGATCACATCGCGGTGGGTGGTGAATGTTTGCGCTGAACGACCGATGGATGTGGATTGGAAGTTCATCTGTCTTCGGATGGTGAATGCTTCGCGGGATTACGAAACTGAGTTTCCGGCCCGATACCAGCGAGTGCACACTCGAGGGCTCGAACTGTTGCGAGTCGCCGCGGCATTGCGCGCCACCGCGGGCCGAGAAGCGATGCTTGGTTTGTACTCGGCCCTTGGCACGATCATCCACGTGGATGGGAACCCGGAGATGTTTGATGATCGGTCGGGCATCGAACGCGTCTTGGTTGACCTGGGTCATTCGATTGACCTTGCGGGTGCGGCCTATAGCGACGAGTTCGACGAAGTTGTGCGCGCCGATACCGAGTTAGCCGAATCTCGCTGTGGAGGAAATATCGGTACGCCGGTGTTGACCTTTGGTCCACCCGACGGGCCGAGCTTCTTCGGACCGGTGATCAATAAGGCTCCCGTTGGCTCGGCCGCGGTTGAACTGTGGGATGCCGTCTTGGCCTTAGGAACGAATCCGCATTTTTCTGAGCTCAAGCGATCGCTTCGTGGCCGACCTGATTTCACCTGATGAGAAAGAAGCTGTTGTGACCTATCGAGTGGTGCAATGGGCGACTGGTGCGCAAGGCGTTGAGTCAATTCGAGCGATTCTTGACCGTCCCGATCTTGAACTGGTCGGTGCACGGGTTTACTCCGACGAAAAAGATGGTCTTGATCTCGGCACGATCGTCGGTCGGGCCGAAATCGGGATCCGAGGAACTCGCGATACGACGTCAGTGCTTGAACTCAAGCCTGATTGTGTTGCCTATATGCCTCGCCTGACTTCGATCGACGAGATCTGCACCATTCTTGCAAGTGGTGCCAATGTGGTTACGACAGCGTTTTTGTTTTACCCGCGAGCGCTTCCTGCTGACGATCTCCGGCGGATACTCGATGCATGTGAAGAAGGCGGCTCATCAATCCATGGGACTGGATTGAATCCGGGCAATCTCAGCGGGGTGCTTCCACTCGCACTTTCCGGAATGAGTCGCCGAATCGACCGGGTGAGTTTGCAAGAGCGAGCTGACTGGTCGTTTTATGAGAGCACCAATATCACGTTCGACAACATGCGGTTCGGGTGTTTGCCCGACGAAGTCACCGAAGAGGCAAGCGACTTTCTGCGCTTCAATAGCGGGATATTCAAAGAAGAAGTTGAACTCGTTGCGGACGCGTTACACGCGGGAATCGACGAAGTGACAACCGAAGTCGATCTCGTTCTGGCTGAACGCGATCACGACATCTTCGGTGTCACGCTGTCAGCTGGAACTGTTTCGGGCCAGCGTTGGCATTGGCAAGGTCGACGGAATGGTCGCACGCTCGTAGAGATTGATGCGCTGTGGACTGTGGGTGGCGAGTACCCGAGCCATTGGCCAACGCCTGCAGATGGATGGACGCTGACCATTGAGGGTGATCCGTCGATTCGTGCACATGTGCTTGCCTTGGCAAGTTATGAACGAAATGTGCCCATCACCGACCATGTTCGTGCGGCGAGTATCGCGACCGCGATGCAAGCCGTGAATGCGATCCCGGCGGTCTGCGATGCGACATCGGGTATTCAGACCATGGCCGATCTGCCATTGATTCGCAGCGGCTTTGGCTTCGGGAACGATGTAGCGCTACCCGAGGATTGAAAGCCAGACGTTTAATGTGGCCAGCGCTGATGTCTAGCGCTGGCGGCAGGTGCAGGCCGGAGCAATGTCCACCGGTGGGGCCCGAATGCTGCCGGCGGAGATTCCTTG
>Ga0194055_10000246_pt1 | contig 42174 bp, 26 predicted proteins | sample SepL449m_MetaG_FD_155482 | JGI IMG/M metagenome (GOLD analysis project Ga0194055, IMG submission 155482) | Anoxic zone freshwater microbial communities from boreal shield lake in IISD Experimental Lakes Area, Ontario, Canada - Sep2016-L442-9m | ecosystem: Environmental > Aquatic > Freshwater >... | reverse complement strand
ATATATTCGAACCATTCTCTATTCATGATCTTTTTGAAAAAATAAAACATATCCTTTATTATAATATTAAATCGTTTGAAATAGAATTAGATATACTCATTAATATCGAATTATATGATTGGAATTGTGGTGATAAATACAATATACAAAAATGTATTATTAATATATTGAAAAATGCCATCAAATATAGAGATTTATCTCATAAAACGAATATAACTATAGAAGTAACAAAAAAAAAAGATAAAATAATTACACCACATTTACCGTCCGGACCATCCCCTAGTACGGTTGCAAAATTTAAACATTCGTACCGAAAATCATCTGAACAAAATACACATAAAAAACAAACGATTATCATTACAATTTCTGACAATAACCAACACATAATACATAATATCAAAGAACATTTGTTTGAAACATTCAACACAAATTGTGGTTCTGGTTTGGGATTATATATTTGTAAAACTATTGTGGAATTACACGGAGGTACGATTGTTCATGAATTTATTGAACCTTGTGGAAATAAATTTATTATAACACTAACTATGGATTTATGTGATGATGTTATGCTACAAATATCTACACATATTAACGGTACGAGAGTTAACAAAAAAATGGTGAGTGTTAATGTGAGTGAAAATGTGAGTGAAAATGTCAGCGCTAATAAGATTGAAATAATGAGTGAAAGATATAATGTTTTGTTAGTTGATGATGATCTATTAACACGTAAACTCATGTACACAATATTACAAAATATTAAAATATTTAAAAATATTTATACCGCAACCGATGGTGCTGATGCGATTCACAAAATAAAAACATACATCAAATCATTAAATGTCATTTTTTTGGATAAACAAATGCCTATTATGGACGGATTACATTGTGCAAAAGGAATACGTGACATGTCATATAATCAATTAATTTTTGGACTTACCGGAGAAGAGGATGAAATAACTCAATTTATAGAAAGCGGTGTGGATTATGTTATTACAAAACCGTTGTACCCTAGTAAATTAGGTTTAATTGAAAATTTCATTGAAAAATATGGCACACAACGTCAAGAAAATAAAAGAATAAAAAAGGTGAATGATATATTAGAATGGGTAGTTACAGGAAAAAATATTCTGAATCCAGAGAATTCTCTGGATTTATAAATAAAATTATAGTGTATCCTTTTTCTATAACACACATGTATCGTCACAATTCTCTAAAATACACAAAAATTGTGTTGTATCCATAATAATTGATTTTATCAATGAATCTACTGCCACATCCGTCTTGGATTTATTCGCAGTAATTAATATAACAGCTTCTTTGTAAGCTTCATTCACTAATTCTAGCGCTTCTTTGTCAGTGCTAGTATACGTCAATTCTGAGTAAGTGTTTCCATAACCGCTCTCTTTGGAGAAAACTCGTAAACTTTCACCCATACCATACTTTTCCACCATTTCGCGTGCCAATTGGTTGGCCTGTTTCAAATCCATAGACGCACCCACTGAGACAAAATCCTCACCATAATAGACTGCCTCGGCCGCTTTTCCACCCATAGCTACCATCAATCGTTTTTTCAAAAAATCTTTGGTATAAAGACCATTTTCACCAATCGTTTCATTTTCGGTAAAAATGGTATATCCTCCCGCGCCAGAATATGTGGGTTGAATCGAAATTTTTTGTAGGTCAAAATAATTGGGATAATGTTGTACGATAAACGCATGTCCAATCTCGTGGATAGCAATACGTCGCTTGGTTTCATCGTCACGTGTATCGACGCGTTTCTTGATACCAATCAATAGTTTCTCCAAGGCGTCATCCAAGAAACGTCCGCGTATAATCAAATCACCCGAACGCGCTGCAATAATTGCGGCTTCATTTACCAGGTTATTCAGCTGCGCCCCTGAGAACCCTGATGTTAATTTCGCCAAAGCGTTTATATTGACTGTATTATCTACCATTTTATTTTTCAAATACAAATTCAATATGGCTTCACGAGACACCATATCAGGCAACGGAATACGGATAATTCGGTCAAAACGTCCGGGGCGTAAGAGGGCTGAATCCAAAATGTCGGCGCGATTGGTCGCCGCTATCACTGTCACATTGGCGTTCTCTTGAAAACCGTCCATTTCTGTTAACAATTGATTCAGGGTTTGTTCCGATTCGTCGTTTCCACCCATCATTCCACCCCGACCACGTTGTTTTCCAATCGCATCTATTTCGTCGATAAACACGATAGATGGTGCGGCTTTTCTCGCATCTTCAAACAGTTTGCGAACACGCATGGCACCCACGCCTACAAACATTTCGACAAATTCCGATCCCGACGCTGAAAAGAAGGCGGATGACGACTCATTCGCAATTGCCTTGGCTAACAATGTTTTTCCTGTACCTGGAGGCCCGTCGAGTAATATTCCTCGGGGAATTTTTACACCCATTGCCTCGTAATTTGTAGTCTTGTTCAAATAAGAAACAAATTCAATACATTCTTCCAATACTTCTTGAGAACCTGCCCAATCCGAAAATTGTACGCTACTATTTTTGTCCATATTCAGATTCTTCTTACCTAAATTCATGAATCTGCTCAAGCCATTGTTTTGATCCCCACTATCTCCGCTCATCATACTGGACATTACAGATAATGAACGAAAGAAAGAAAGAGCAATCACCGCAAAAAATAGATTAGGAATGATTGAAAATATATTGAATAGTTCGTTATTCGGAGGATTTACAAATACCGGATTCACATTATGCTGTAGTGAAATATCCACTAATTTTTGTGTAAGTAATGGGGAAATATTGGTAGTGAATTGAATATCCATTTCTGTGTCAGTAGCAACCACGGTTCTCATATCGGGATTAAAATATAATGTATCAAAATCAGAACGCTCGATTCCTTTGATGAGGTTTTTAATGGTAATCTGCTGGCGTATAGGGTGTAAGGCGACACATGTCATCAATGGAATGAATAACAATATTGATAACATTTTATTATACAATAATACAAACATATTATTATATATTTTTTTGTATTTATATTTCAAAACTATGAAGTTTATGTTATGGAGTATTTTTCAGTAGCGATAAGGGAGAAAAATGATCTAAATTGGTGTTTGATATCCGAGTCCTGTTAATTTACTGAAATAAACAGTGTCTTCATAAGTTGGAACAAAATTACTGGGTTCGTATCGCAAATTGGCTTCTTCATAATAAGTAGTATCATTCGCTGTCTGTGAAATGGGTATTTGAACTAATTTACCTGATTTATCTAAAACCATAATTAAATTGGCAGATGGATCGGTTCCCATTTGTTTTTGTATGTCTTCTGCGGAATCATGATAGACCACATTGAAATCGTCGATGCCACGATATGACGTTTTATGTAGCATAGAGGGAGCAGACATAGCAGGTGGGGATCTAGATATATCATAAATTGCTTGTTGACGGTCTTTCTCATTTTTACCAGTTTTATTATAAATAGGGTTTGAAGTATTTATGGAGGAATAAAGACCCGATGGACCGCTATAACTAGAAGTATATCCTTCTTGATATGAATTTATAAAATTGAATGTAATTAGAAATAATAAAAAAATGATTAAAAATACATAAATATAGTGTTTCATGGTTATAATATACGATTATATTTTGTAGGAAAATTGAAATTAAATATAATAATATATATTGTTTACATATACAAAATGATCATTCCAGTTAAATGTTTCACTTGTGGTAATGTTTTGGCAGACAAATACAGATATTATCAAGACAAGGTAAAACAGCGTAAAATGAAAGAAGGCTTGGATGTAGATAAAGTAGTTTATTTAACGAAAAAAAACGTTGAAAAAACGGCCGAAGGATATGTACTAGACGAATTACAATTATTGAATGCTTGTTGTCGCAGACACATGTTAACACATGTAGATATCGAATAAATATGTATGTATAATGTATAATGGCCACTCGTAAATACAAAAAACGTTCTTATAAGAAAAATAATCGTCGTGCGCGTCGTCGCACCAATAAACGAGGTGGTGGATGTGGTTGTAATTCCAAAAAATATGGCGGTAGTTTGAATTTAGAAAACGTTAACCCAAAGTTTTTTTACGCTTATAATGGTGATTTGACAAACGACCCACAAAATCCATCTTCACAAGTGGCTGAACGGTTTGCTGGAGATTTTAGTCGTGTTTCTGGGGGAGCGCGCCGACGAAATAAAAAAAGACTAGGTAAAACAAAAAAAGGTGGAATGAGTTTTTTAACGAATGCATATAGTGGTATCATGAATTCAGGATCGAATATGAGTGCGATTACTTCATTTGGTGCGGTAAATGGTGCAGGTGTCCAAGCGAATACGATTACTGGTTTAGGAGGTACTGTCTCAAATAGTTCGGTAAGTCAACCAGTATTAGACCAACCCTATGGTTATTATAACCCGCCTTTAGCTTAATCTCTATTCTGTATAATATTTTAATGCAATGAAATATTATAATTATGGCATCTTTAACGAACTTGAATAATTTATGTACACCCGCGTATTTGTATTTTGTTATTTCTATCGTGTTTCTCATTATAACCATCGTTTTTTTAACTACCGGTAGCGTTGATATGAATACTTTCTGTCTCGACGAAAAATGTACCAAACCCGGTGTTGCGTTCCTTATCGTGTCCAAGTTTTTATTTATTATTTTCTGGACATGGATTTTAAATACTATTTGCCGTTCTGGATATAATAATGTAGCATGGTTTTTGTTCTTGTTACCTTATATTATTATCATTTTCGCATTTTTAATTGTGTATGAATTGGTGAAGCGTTCTCCTACATCCAGCTCTTCAAAAAAATAAAAAATATATTTATTGTATATAATGGCCATTCAAGGAATTAAAAATTGGTGTACACCAGCATATGTTTATTTCGTCATTTCTGTATTCTTTATTTTTATTGTAGCTATTCAAAACTTTTATACATTTGATAATCGAGTTTACTGTATCGGTATGTATTCATGCGATGTAACCAGTACTACCATGATTTTCTTATTGAAAATTATCTATATCCTCTTTTGGACATGGATTTTGAATTTAATTTGCCGTGCGGGCGCTCCGGCACTTTCATGGTTCTTCTTATTGTTCCCACTTGTATTAATGTTTTTTTTGATCGGAGGAATGATTTTGATGTAATTGTCGTAACATATTATATATTGAACATATTATGTCACATAAACAAAAAAATAAAAATAACAAAACGCGTAAAAATAAACGTATTCAAGGAAGAATAACCGGAGAAAAAGAAGGATGGAAAATGGTTCATATTTACGGAGAACCATACGAAAGAGGGTATGCGCATGGTTATTTACTTTCCAAGGAATTAAAACGTATTAAGAAAATATTACCATTTTTAGTCAAATATCAAATGGAGATTGATTATACAAAATTCAAAAAGGCCAACCGTAAAATCATGTTTCCTATATTACAAAAACAATATCCGGAATTTTGGCACGAAATACGTGGTATTCACAATGGAGCAAAACACGCAGGAACAGATATTTCAATGGATATTCTCATCGGATGGAACGCATATATGTCATTGTATTCCCATTTCAAAGAAGGTAATCAACATATTCACAGATGTAGCGCATTTATTGCCACTGGAGAAGCCACCAAAAATGGAAAAATAGTGATGGCCCACAATGTTCATTCGGATTTGGCTTCGGGGCAAATATTAAATATTGTTCTCAAAATAACGCCAACGCAAGGTAATGAATTCATCATGCAGACTACGGCAGGATTAATTTCCAGTGTGGCTGATTGGTATATATCATCTTCTGGTATCGTATGTTGTGAAACCACTATTGCTGATATCAATTACAAATCAAAATTCGGTATACCGTTTTTTTGTCGTATTCGACACGCCATTCAGTATGCTAATTCTCTAGATGAATGTTCTCAAATAATGTTACATAAAAACGCGGGAGATTATGCGTGTTCATGGTTATTCGGAAATACAAAAACACAGGAGATTATGTTGTTAGAATTAGGATTAAAAATTCATAACATTCAGAGAACATTCAATGGTGTTTTTTATGGAATGAATTCAACTATCAGTTATGAACTTCGTAGCAAAGAGACCACAGATATCGAATTCAATGATGTAAATTCTCGATGCGGCAATCGTAATTATCGATTGAATGATTTGTTGAATAAAAAATATTATGGTATGATTGATAGTAAAATAGCCAAACATGTGATTTCGGATCATTATGATATTCATCTAGGTAAAAGTGTTATGAATCAAAATGGAATATGTAAACATCCGGAACGCGACCCACACGCAAAATATAAACCTTATAGCTGTACTGATGGGAAAGTATTGGATTCGGCCATGGCTGAGAACCTACAGTTCGAAGGAATTTTTGGTAGTTCGTGTGGAAAACGTACATTCAATGTCAATGATTATGTGAAACAACATCCTGAATATAAACATTGGGGGGAAGTTCTCGAGAACATGCCTATCCATAATTGGACAACAATAACAACATAATTAATATGCGAAATATTGGAAGAAAAAATCGTCTTTATCAGGATATTTATTTTCCGTTTCTGTTATTTCAATGATTTTTTTCATGTATTCAACCTTGGATTCTACATTCAAAAATTCCAAAAAATTCCAAAAAGGATTTGAACCAGTGGAACATACATAAACAGTATAAGAGAACACGATAAAAAACAATAATTTCCATTCTTGAGATAGTAGTTTATTGAAGAAAAGTACCAATCCAATGGTTATTAACATGATAAAACCCATAATTTTCGCGATAATATTTGTATAATCTCTCAAAAATAGTGAAAAATGTGGATGAAAATGAACGTTTATTTCAGAAAAATCAATATCAGAATATTGATGTAATTCATAATAACTGAGGATACAACATTTTAAAAAAATCCATTCTAAATTATATATTAAATTGGCTAATAAATATATGATACCATTAATACCACTCAATGGAAAAAATAATATATAAAATACAAAATATATTGTAATATAATAATGTATGATTCTCAGAAACGTTACATTGGGTAGATTATCAATATGTTTGTTTTCTATGATAGGATGATTATATTCTATAATAAAGGATAAAAATGCGAATATAATTGATAATACCAAAATAATTATATAACTATTGTTGCTTTCGTCCATGATGAATCGATATATATAAACGACATAAAAAATTATTAACATTATTTATGTAGCAAAAATCGTATCAAAACAATTTGGAGATACGAACATTTTTCCAAAATCGCACTATATGGAAACCAAGAAATCATGGCGAGTCTATGTGAATGATCGCAATTACATGTCATGGAAAATTCATGATTTGGATACTAAAAATGATATATCTATCGATGATACTATGTTGTCCCATTTCAATCCTCTTGAAAAACGGATTTTTAATAATGATATTATTTGTGAAAATGGAGAACTAGTATATTCTTATATTCGTGAATGTCCATCTTTGGCTGGTATTTTGTTATTGGAAAACAACAAAACGTATGGTAGAAGCGAAAATAAAAAACGTTTATTGTATAAATGTATTCCAGATGATAAACGATTACCTGCTTTTTTGATACCATATGATATCAAGCTGGGGTTCTCTAAAAATATTCAGGATAAATACATTGTGTTTCGTTTTGACAGTTGGGAATACCAACATCCTAGAGGTATCATTGTTGAAACGTTGGGTGATGTATCAAATTTGGAGGCATTTTATGAATATAAATTGTATTGTAGAAATTTAAATACGAATAACAAGGATTTTTCCAAAAAGACACATAAATTGTTTCATATTGAAAAAACGGAGGAATATATACAACAAATACAAAACAATACACATTTTTCTATTGAGGATCGTACACATGAAATTGTTTTCACCATTGACCCTAAGAACAGTCTTGATTATGATGACGGGTTTTGTTATAAAATAAATCCAGATGGAAGTGAAACAGTAAGTATATATATCGCGAATGTGTTTGTTTGGATGGAAACATTCGGATTATGGAAATCTTTCCAAAAAAGGGTTTCAACTATTTATCTTCCTGACAAGAGAAGACCCATGCTTCCCACTATTTTATCGGACAATTTATGTAGTTTGTTGGAAAACCAGAAAAGATTCGCTTTTTGTATGGATATAAATTATTCTAATAACGATTATTCAAACCCTAAAATAAAATTTTCCAACGTTCTTATCCGTGTAAAAAAGAATTATGTTTACGAAGAATCTTCCTTGTTGAAAAATATTCATTATAAATGTCTTTTAGAATTGACCAAAAATTTGGATCCTTGTGTTTCTGAGAGTCATGGATTAGTAGGGTTTTGGATGGTTTTAATGAATACATATTGCGGAAGTCATATGTTTGACCATAATGTAGGTATTTATCGTTCTGTTTTTTCTACCAATCCTGTGACGAATTTTCTTGAATCGCCTGATAATAAAGATATGTCGCCAGATATCAAACGTATTATCTATCATTGGAGCAGTATGTGTGGTCAATATGTTATATTTTCGGAAGATGCCAAGTTAGACCATGAATTATTAAATATAAAAACATACGCTCAAATGACTAGCCCTATACGTAGATTGGTTGATCTTTTAAACCAAATGATATTTTTTACTCGGTTTTCATTGGTTACTACTATGTCGGAAGATGCGAATTGTTTTTTAAATGAATGGATCACAAATATGGATGTATTAAATGAAAAAATGAAATCATCTCTCAAAGTGGAACGAGAATGTGAAACGATGCGGAAATGTTTGACACGTCCTGATATGTTAACTGAATCCCATGATGCTTATGTCATTGGTATACGAGATATATTAGTGAATGATGTCAGTATGTATAAATATACTTTGTATTTGGAAAAGGAAAAAATGATATTGGAATTAAAAAGTGAACAAAAAAAGGATATATACAAGAAGTACAAAATTCATATGTACAAAATCGACGCTTATGGTATTGCTTCTAAAATTAAACTAGGATGGATGGAAGACACTCATATATCGTCGATATTAATTTCATCTTCATAAATTGCTTTTGTTGTATCGGGATTTTTTTGTGGATGGACTTCGTCCATTTCGTATGTTTCTTCGTTGGAAAATACAAATGAATCATTTGTATGTTTTTCTTTACTATCACTAGTTAGTGCGGTTGAATCAGTGTAACTAGATAATACAGAAATAAGATCAGCGTTTTTATATGGACTCTCCCAATCTCGTAATCCAATGACTATTCTCGAATTTACAGAAAGCATGTTATGTTTTTTGGACCTACCTCTAAACTTACCTCTTATATGACACATTAAATCCAATTGCGGAGATTCTGTTGTGATAACTTGACACATACCGTTACCGTATAATTTTGTAACTACCGCCATTTTCTCCAATTCATCTTTTGGAGAATAATCAACTATACTGGTAGTTGGTTGTATTGATTTTCTAGCAAATGATTTTGTTTTAGAACCACCAGTTGTATTGCGTACCATGATTAATATTACAAAGTTATATAATTGTGATATTATTTTCACATTCAATTAAAAGAATCAATTTTGTCTCAAAGGAGGGGGCGTGCGGGGGAACCTTGGTTCCCCGCAGAAAGTGAATAAAAAAGGTTTTTTTAAAGTAAGATTACATAAAGGCACAAAGACAAAAGAATAAACTAATTAGATAAGAGATATAATTTGAAGGATAGGGTCGAAAGATCCAAGATGAAGGAAGGAGGAAGGGTGATAAAGTAAGTTGTTGTTGTCGATAAGGAAGTGTTGTTGGTTGAAAACGAAAGGAGAAGCTTCAATAACATCATCATCTTCATTTTCATCATTTTCATCATTTTCATTTTCATCAACTTCCCCCTCCTCCAAAGGAACAACTGCCTTAGGTTCTTCCACATTCACAGGAGTAGCAGCAGGAGTTTTCTTGTTTGTATTTTTTTTGTTTTTGGGTGTAGTAACAACCGCCGTAGGTTCTTCCACATTCACAGGAGTAGCAGCAGGAGTTTTCTTGTTCGTATTTTTTTTTGTTTTGGGTGTAGGAACAACCGCCGTAGGTTCTTCCCCAGTGAGATTCTCAGCAGCAGGAGTTTTCTTGTTCGTAGTTTTTTTGTTTTTGAGTGTAGGAACAACCGCCGTAGGTTCTTCCCCCGTGAGATTCTCAGTCACAGTGACAGTTTCATCAGCAGGAGTTTTCTTGTTCGTATTTTTTTTGTTTTTGGGTGTAGGAACAACCGCCGTAGGTTCTTCCCCCGTGAGATTCTCAGTCACAGTGACATTCTCAGTCTCGGTGACAACAGGAGCAGTTTTCTTGTTAGTATTTTTTTTGTTTTTGGGTGTAGGAATCGTAGATACCTCCGCATTCAAAAGAGTATTCACAGCTTGTAAAGCGGATTGTTTTTTGGTAGGATTGGCGGTTTGTACCAAATCAGCAATGTATTGTGATTGTTCATCCAAAACGGGAGGAATAACCACAGCCTTCTTGCGTCCCCGCTTCTTGGCAGGGGCATCCTCGCCAGTAGCGGTCTTCTTGGTAGAAGTTTTGATTGGTTTGTGGAAAGCCCGAATCTTGGCCTTCATGTCCTTGGTCAAGGACGAAAGTTCTTCGAAGAAGCCCTCATCCATGTAGGAAATTTGCGTAGGAACATCAGCAAAGAGTTGTAGCAACTCGTAAGCAGGTGTAGATTCCGAAAGCAAACCTTGGTCATGAAGTTTCTCAATCAACCAATAACCAAAGACCAAGTTCTTGGTGTACTTGGCAGGTAGGGTAGGTTTTTTTTCACGAACAACAACCTCAACAGCAACGGTTTCAACGGTAGCAGACATTGTATATTAAACGTATAGTATCAAACTAGTAAGATGATTCGTATTGAAAGAGTTGAACAAAATAAATCAATTTTTATCGATTTTTACAGTGAACCAATGTTCCTTCGTATACTCCCTCCTTTCCGTGGGTATATTATATAATATGGGTTTAAGTCTAACCAAATATCAAGCAATATCATAATACAGGCCGTGCTTTACTATCCCACTCATATCCCGTTTCGTGGTGATATATCTATACGGGTAACCAAGGTTCCCCCGTACGCCCCCTCCTTTCCGTGTGTACCATAATACAGGCCAAGTGGCATTATCCCACTCATATCCCGTTTCGTGGTGATATATCTATACGGGTAACCAAGGTTCCCCCGTACGCCCCCTCCTTTCCGTGTGTACCATAATACAGGCCAAGTGGCATTATCCCACTCATATCCCGTTTCGTGGTGATATATCATATTGTAAAGCAATACAATATGTTATGGGTATAGGGTAATACAATATGTTATGGGTATAGGGTAATACAATAGATATCAGGTTCTCCATTTCATAAAATAAAAAGTAGAAAGGAAATACAAATGATAGTAAGGTATCATGTAAGAAGCCTTCCAAAGAACTTTACAAATGCTGATTTTGAGAACCTGGAACACAAATATTTGTAGGGAAAAAGCGTGAGATTTATATATGTGAGGTTCTCCAAATACAAAAATAAAAAGGAAATAAGACACAAACAATGATTGTAAAGAACATCCGGAAGACAATCCAAAAGACTTTACAAAATCAGGATGAGAGAACATACAAAGAATTGTTTACAAATAAATACACACAAAATGAATATATATACAAGGTTCTCAACAATGATGATAATGACAACAGCATAATGGTGTGGTATTATACGTAATAAATCGATATCCGCACGAATAAATACCATCCTACTCATTTACCGACAAAATGTATATAGTGTTATAGGGGGACCATTACGCAAGATACATAGAAATAGGCTATTCAAGTGGATAAAAGGGGGCTCGGGTTGGGTGTCGTGGTAATCACGGAGTACCATAAAAATACAGCACCCCCCCACGACAGTCACAGTCGCCAGATACACTCCCAATATATCAGGTCATTGTTAGAGTATTTTTTCTATGGAACCTTCAAAAATACTCCAGGTTCTCCAATAGAACAAATATAAGTGTATTTTATAATGACGGCATACGACGTAGTCGTAGACAACAAACATATATACAATTTCGAATACAATGTATTACGTGGTTTTAGCATACTGACAAAACTGCTTGTAATATTCTTTATCATTGGACTCTTCCAAGAAAATCCAGTATATTTGACTCAAGTATTAATGATAGTAAAAATATTACTGGGAGTGTTTTTAGTGTATCGTTTTAACAAATGGCGAAAACACAAAGTGACATTCACAGAATTGGATAGAAGGGCTGCGAATTCAGCAGGTCAATATATAATATTATTAGCCATATTGGATTATGTTCAGGTATATATTAAAGATATACGTGCCGTCGTAACTCCTTATACATTGCCATTTATCGCAAACATAAAAGAAGCATCAGGAAAGATAATATATAATGTATAATGAGTTCTCAAGACATCACAGATATCTCGGACAACATCATCACAGACATCTCGGACAACACCATAATTGACATGTCGGACAACACCATAATTGACATGTCGGACAACACCATAATTGACATCTCATACAACATCATCACAGACATCTCGGACAACACCATAATTGACATGTCGGACAACACCATAATTGACATGTCGGACAACATCATCACAGATATCTCGGACAACATCATCACAGACATCTCGGACAACATCATCACAGACATCTCGGACAACATCATCACAGTCATCTCAGACAACATCATCACAGTCATCTCAGACAACATCATCACAGAACCACCCGTACCACTACCTCCCGTAACGTTAGAAGACATATCAAACAACACAAATTTCCAAATGAATATTAGTAATATTCAAGTTCTCCCCACACCCTACATAATTTGTGATATTAATCAAACGACGCCGGTTGTTGTGGAACGAAGCCCTACAGACCAATGTATTGTTTTATATGATGTAGTGAATCTCGTAAACTGGCAATATGTAGGAAATTACCGAGACAAACAGATAGAAATTACAGGTTCAACACAATTGGGACCACCCGACATCGAGGACTTTGTAGAATATCAAAAATTATCCAAAGAAGAAGTAATAATGTGGGTAATACCGCAAATAAATACAGACGATTACCAGCAAAACATCATACATCAAATATACCTACAGTATTTCCCACCCCAAACAAGTGCGCCATTATTACCATGGATTTGATGAACAAAGATCATCTGAGAACTTAGCCTCTATTCTGGCCGGATTGTTTTTCATAACAATATGACCAGAATAAAGCCTACCCAGAATAGAGATTAGATCAGAGAAGCGTAGCTTCTCAACAACTAACTTCGTAGGACAAAGTCCAGAGAAGTTTAGTTACGTCTGGTTCTCCGACCACGTCGTCTGGAATTTAATATTCGAGACAAAATAAACACATCACGTAAAAACTCGTAAAAAGTAAGCTTAAAATTCCCATCAAGTATGTTCTCAATAAGAACTTCTTTTTTAGTTGATTTCGTAACAGATATTCGTCGGTAGCGGTTACGTTCAAAATTCACACGATACCTCAAAAAAACTTGATAAGAATAATTTGTTAAATCAACCTTGCGCCATTGTTTTAATAAAGCAACTACATCGTCACGAGCAGTAGGAAAAAAACGATTCATAATAGATATCTCTCGTACAGATTTCAATACATCTTCTCCAACATAAGAAGAAATAATACATATCAATTCTGTAGGTAACATAGAAACATTCCACACCCTCGCGGGTTCTCCTTTGACAACAAATTTCGGAGTGCCAATCGGAATATGTTTATAGAATTTTTCATCAGAAAAACAAATGGGTCCGTAGCCAAACTTCTCAGATGACCTTTGGTCATGTTCGAAGTTAGTTGTTGAGAGTTTCGCTCTCTGACCAAACTTCTCAGATGACCTTTGGTCATGTTCGAAGTTAGTAATTTTTTCAACACCAACCTGCTGAGAGGTGTACGAAGAATCAACATTTTTCGAAAAATATGACAAATGAGGCGCACAAAATTCCACGGCACGCATATTCAAATCATCCATCAATTTGTATTTTTGTAGGTTCTCCAATTTCGATTTCAGACCTTCCATATTTTCCCGTAACGTACGGTAACGTTTTACCTTTTCATAGGCGGATTCGGCAATATATTCATAATATTGTATTTGTTGTCGTAATTTATCAACAAAATTATCTTGTAAGGTAAACAAACAACTTCGGACTTTGTCCTTCGTTGTTAGGAGATATTTCTCCGCTGTCGCTACGGAAACATCCTCCAACTCAGGTATATTTGCCTCAAACAACTCCACAAGGGTGGAGACCCCAGAGGGGTCTCTAACCGGACTTGTGGAGTTGTTTGAGTACTCAATATCAGATTTATCATGAGATGTATCTGATCTCCGAAGGAGATGAATATTATCCAGTATATCATTTTTATAAAATGACAAACAACTACGTGTTTTTAAAATATCACGAATTTTCTGTTTATTAAGAGAAACAAACACTTCAGGAAAATCTTCTAACTTCTCTTCACTGGTTGTAGATTTTTCGCACACCTCTCCACAGGTTGGTGCCGAAAATGGTCGAAGTTCAGATAAGTTTTCTACAGAAACGGAATCATCGTACAAAAAAACACGAAGTTCTCCACAAAAACAGTCCAACCAAAGTCCCTTGTTAGAACAGTGTTGCATATATCGAAATAATTTGTTATATTCCATCAAAGCACATTGTAGATATCTATCGTGGGAATAAAAAGAACTCGCAAAAAAAGGGGTATCAGCACCAACATTATGTAAGGAATGCAAACCGGCTTCAAGAGTTAGGTTATGACCTAAAGCGGCATCAATAGTTAGATTGGGGTCCAACATAACTCCCATAATCAAATCACGTTGATAGTTGGGCATATAACGCATTAAAATATCATTAAACCAACAAGAATTCGAGATAATATAATACAACAATTGTAACACGTCTACACGAGTGGGGAATTCGGAAAATCCCATGGCACGTAAAATAGCTTCTTTATTTGGAAAAACTCCATTAGCAACGTCCATAGAATGAGAGTATAATAAATATATGTAATATTTATTATATAGTATTATGGTTATTTGTAGATTTCCGACACCACAAGGGTAGAGACTCCTCAACATCCCGAAGGGATGTAAGGTGGGAGACACATTTGGTGTCTCTTACCAGAATAGAGATTAACGGAGGTGTGCGGAAAATTCTAATTGGAATCATATCCCGTACTTTCATTATCACTGTTATATGGTAATACAGAAAAATAATCCATATAATATGTTTCATTACCGGAGTTGTCAAACAACTCCACAAGGGTGGAGACCCCAGAGGAGTCTCTAACCGGACTTCGTCCTTCGGTGCCAGATGAATTTGAATTAAGAGAATGGTCAGGAGACTGTAAGTCTCCAACAACAAAATCTGAATGTGTAGATTCTTCGTACACCGAAGGTGTCGAAGAAGTTACTAACAACGAAGGACGAAGTCCGGTTAGAGACCCCTCTGGGATCTCCACCCTTGTGGAGTTGTTTGGTCCCAATCTAACTCCAGAGGTAGCTGCGCTACTGCTCAGCGAGGAGGAGTTTGAAGAAGTCACTGGAGAATTTTGGAACACAACAGATTCGGTAACAGAATCATCATCCGAACTCTCGGATTCAATAACACTTATTTCATCATTTTTTTGTAATATTACCTTAGTAGTAAACATTTCGTCCGCTCTTTGAACGGTAAATATTTCGTGTCTATCGTTAAAAGAAGAAGTCAATACACGATTTTGTGAATCCAAATCAAAAGGATTGCCATGATTTTGATATGACGTATTTATTTGTTTCCTACCAAATTTTGGATTGAATTTCATGAATCGCTGTACCTCATTCTTAAGAATTGTTTTGGCAATTGTCTTTTTCTCAGTACCGCGAATATGGTCATGAAACAACAAATACAAGTACAAATATGGACGCATAACATCAACTAGCACATCTCTTGGAAAATCCGGATGTATATCAATAGAAATCCTTACCGTACTAGTGATAATTCTGGCACCATTTCCGCGTGTTTTGGGTATCCTGGTACGACGTACAATATTGTGGTTTCCTCTAAAAAAAATCCGAATCATAAACATGACTTCGGAATACAAAATGGTATGTGGACTATTCAAGACATAATTTTTGATGGAAAGATTGCGCAATTTGGTTTCATTATCAATGAGGAAATTATCCAATTCAAAATGACACAAAAAACATTCAGTGAACAAAGGTGGTGTAATTAACCGCGACTCAACTACCCGAAAATAGATATTATACATATCGGTTTTGGTAAATGAAACATTTGTGTAAGGATTCTTAGGAAAACGGGGCTCGGCAAAAAAATCTTGAGCATTCATCAACGCCGCCATGGTTAAATTCAAAATATCGGGAACGGTAAACAAATACTTACACCCATTTTGAACAATCGTAAAGGCCTTCATAGGGTCAATCGGGTTCAAACACAAGTCGGTATCAATTTTGATTTTTGTATTTTTTAAGCGACAAATATGTAGAAATCTTTTCAAAGCAAAATAACTTCGCTGTGTTTTTTCAATAATAACAAAAATTTCCTCTTTCAAATGATCCGACAAAAAAGAATTCATAATAACTGCCTTAAATGCCACATTATATTTGTGATGTACCCATTGTTCCATTTTTTGTGATGTTCTGCCTTGAAAAACGGAATCAAATATATTTGAACTGTAGTTCTTTTGAAAAGAATACAATCCGGAAATGATAAAATAAATTTGAAATACGATTTGATTATCATTATTTTCTGTTATTTTATCTGTCCAAACTCCGGAGCAAAATGTAAACGTTTCAGTGGGTAAAATGATTGATGGGGTTTTCGCATGTATCTGTAGCAATTTGTAATACGTTAACATTGAAAATATACTATTCTATTTATATTATGAAGAAGTCTTTAAGCTATAATGTCAATAGTTTTTTTTACCACGACACTCATCCTTGTAAGGAATAAGAGCAGCATCATTATGTGGTCCCAACTTAACTTCAGAGGTAGCTTCGCTACTGCTGCTGCTGCTTCGGTCAAACAACTCCACAAGGGTGGAGACCCCAGAGGGGTCTCTAACCGGACTTCGTCCTTCGTTGTTAGTAACTTCTTCGACAAACAACTCCACAAGGGTGGAGACCCCAGAGGGGTCTCTAACCGGTCTTCGACCTTCGTTGTTAGTAATTTTTCCGACACCAAAGGTGTGCGGAAAATCTACACCTTCGGTGTACAAAGAATCTACAAACTCCAGAGGTAGCTTCGCTTCTGCTGCTTCGGTCAGAGAAGCTTCGCTTCTCAATAAATAGCGAGGAGGAGTTTGACCGTAAATACGCAAAATAGTAGAAACAATGGGACTGCGTTCAATGTCTTCTGCATCCATATCACAAAGAGCAATACCCGTAGCCATTGTGGAATTTTTCATCATAGCTGCCCGTACCTTGCCCACCATCACGGCCAGACCATTATCCACACCCCTATCACTTTGATTCAAGTCCCCATTGACTACCATTTTAGACCCATAACCAATACGTGTAGCAGCCATCAACATTTGCGCCGGGCTACTGTTCTGCATTTCATCGGCCAAAATAAAACAACGCTTAAAGGTTCTCCCTCGCATAAAAGCCAAGGGCGCAATTTCAATCATTCCCGAATTCAACATAGCATCAATGTCTTTTTGTGAGTAATACTCCAAAAAAATATCAAAAATCGGTCGTGTCCATGGATCCATTTTACTTTTAATGTTACCAGGTAAAAACCCCAGTTCCTCTTCAACAGTAACAAGAGGCCGTGTAATGACGATTCGGTCATATTCTCCCGAGCGTAAGCCTTGAATAGCAGTCAAACACGCAAACAGTGTTTTCCCCGTTCCCGCAGGACCCAAAACAAAGACTAACGGTATATCCATATTTTCCAAGGCACGTACAAATGCTTGTTGGTTCTCCGATTTGGGTGTATATTTTGGAACCATACCTCGTCCCTCGCCACCCTTCTTTAGTTTCATACCCAGTGACATGTCAAACTCTCTCGGTAGCGAAGCTACCTTTGGATTTAGATTGGGACCGAATGTACGTTTACTTTTACCATTTTTCGGAGTTTGATGAACCAAATATCTACATACAGGACGTACCATAAATTTTGTAACAACAAAGGATGTTGTAGAAACAATCAAAGAAGAAAGAACCAAGGGTTTGATAAGCAACATGTATTATTTACATTAAAAAAACAAAAAATATATTTATAAATTACACACAAACAACAAAACAACTAACTATTATTTTTACATTTTCTTGCTTATTCATCATCATCACTATCATCTGCCCATGAACCTGGAGCACTATACTTACTGCGCACAAAGACTTTTCGTAAATCCACATTGATATCACAAGAGGAACCAGAAACAGACGAAATACAGGAAGCATCGTCAGGTACCTCAAACAACTTCTGTCTTCGACCTTCGTTGTTAGTAATTTTTTCGACACCAACCTGCGGAGAGGTGTGCGAAAATTCTACAACATTGCGCATAGGTGTCTTAAGAATCGCCATCAAAGCCATCGCATAGGTCTTGTTGGAAACTTCATTGACAGACTCCAGAGGAGTTAGGTTGGGACCAGACTCCAGAGGAGTTAGGTTGGGACCAGACTCCTCTGGAGAAATATAATGACCCGAACCGGACAAGCAAGGGAAAACTTCGGATGAAGTATCTGTAACATCCACAGTGTCCATATCGTCTTCATCATCCGAATACAACAATGAAAACCCATTGGACGAGCAACATGACTGTTCATCATAACAAACTCCTCTGGAGTTAGGTTGGGACCATTTTCTCTTATTTATTTGTTTTTTCAAAGGAGCATCGCACACGTTTTCGCCCGACTTCACCTTGTCCAACTTCGGACACTTGGACACCGTATGACCTCTCGCAAAGCAGAAACGGCATTCCAGTGCCAACAAAGTAGGGCAGACAATGCGACTGTTGGGGTCACGTGTCTCGCGTACAAAATGACTATCATACATCTCTTCCGTCTTACCTGTATCAAAACAAATCTTACAGAAAGGTTTGAGTTGCTGAGAACGATTCAAAGAGGAACCTTTTGGTCTTCTGACCTCATTCATCTTCTGTGTTCTCATAAAAACAGTAGTAGGAGCCATTATTACAGTTTGATAAATGTAGTTAACAGTTAAAATATTTTACGGTAGCGTAGCAACGAGTTATTTGATATCAATGTTCTCAGAATTGCTCAAAAAGAATCAATTTTATAATTATCTGTAAATAAATATGTTGAATATATAACATGGATTCCACAGGAAAATACGACACAATCATAATAGGAGCAGGCATTGCCGGATTATACGCAGCATATAAAATAAAAAAACAGGACCCACAACACAATCTCATTATTTTAGAACGTGAAAACCACATTGGAGGACGCATGGGAACCGTGAATTTTCATGGCACACAAATCGCCATAGGTGCGGGAGTAGGAAGAAAACGCAAAGACAAATTGTTACAGAAACTGCTCCAAGAATTACGAATTCCCACACATGAATTCAAAACCAGCACCAATTACGCAGAAACATTAGAACCATGCGATGTGAAACGTACATTTGAATACCTCAAAGAAACATATGAAAAACAAAAAACCCCAAAAAACATAAACTTCCAAGAATTCGCCACAAAAATACTTGGAAAACAGCAATACGAACATTTCATCACCTGCGCCGGATTCACCGACTACGAGAACGAAGCCGCCCATAATACATTCACAAATTACGGATTCAATGACAATTATCAGCAAGCATGGACCGCAATTGGTATCCCTTGGCAAAAATTATTACAATCCCTTCAAAATTACATCGGGAGAACCCACATACATACCAATCAAACTGTGACAAAAATTCATCAAATTAACGACAAAGGAAGGGTTGAGACACCAAATGTGTCTCTTACCGAAGAACTTTGGCAAGTCCACACCAATAACAACGAAAAATATCAAACCACAAGATTAATTGTAGCTACCACCATCGATACCGTTCACCGTCTCATTCCGGAAAGTAAAAACCCCACTAACCCACTAAGTACCATTGAAGGTCAGCCGTTTCTCCGTATATACGGAAAATTCACCAAGGAATCTAACAAAATCATACAGCAGTATGTCACCACCACCATGATCGTACCAGGACCCATACATAAATTAATACCCATCAACCCCAAACAAGGTATATATATGATTGTTTATACAGATAACAAAGGAGCCAAATTCCTAAAAAAATATACCGCCAACACGCCACAAAATCGTAAATCATTGTGTAAATATCTCCAAGAAGCATTAGGTATAACAGAGCATTTAGTACTAGAAGACATCCGTAGTTTTTATTGGCCTATTGGAACCCATTATTATACACAAAATAACCAAGAGAACATACCACAAAATCCCAAACCCAATCTATTTATTGTAGGTGAAATGATCAGTCACAATCAAGGATGGGTAGAAGGCGCTCTAGAAAGCGTGAATAACATAAAAATATAAATGTAATATATACAAAACAATGCCTGCTTTCGACAAAAACCTTCAAACCCTCCTGGGAATCATGATATTTTATTCCCTCATCACCTTTTTCATCTTCCCTTTCATCGGATTTTATCTCGCCCAAGCCAACGGAGTATTCTACGGAATGATTGTAGGAGCCATCGCATCTCTCTATTTATGGAAGACGTACGGTTCCAAAATGGTAAAACTATAAATTTTATTCGGGAACTAATTACTACAAAAGTGTAGTGAGTTTCTTCAGAATACCTTCGTTTTCCAAGGGTTCAACGAAATTAATAACTCTCATCGAATGTTGAATACCAGAGACATTCGTTGTAGGTTCCTCAAGATCTCCCACCAACCTAACAACATAATTTTCCTCTAAACTGTATCCAATATCTCCCAAAAGTCGAACCACTTTGGCATGATCCGCTTCGACCCCACTTCCAATGGTGGACTCGAATCCCTCTTGAATAATCAACCACGGAAAATAAGACCAAGACCGTCCCATCGTCTGTAGTCGCGTCGTCATCCAATCCGCCCCCCATAATTCGCCAGAAAACATTCCCAACAACCGTTTAGCACCTTCCAAAGAAAGCACATACCCACCAGTCAGATATTGGTCAGTAACCAGGGTCCATTGATAAGCCGGTGTAATCGCTTCAGAAGCATTCAAAAATATCGCGTCCCACTCCCCCACATCAACAATCATTTCAGACAACTTCGAAAACCACTGGTGGTCAAACATGGCATCGTCTTCCAAAATGAGCGCATAAGGAAGGTTCTCTGAAACCATGTGTCGCCAAATATAAAAGTGTGATTGCGCACAAGCCCGTTGACCCGGGTTCATGTAGTCGGCAAACTTCTCGGTCAAATTATCGGGAGTCGACGCAATCCATCGAACAACATTCATATTATGTTCTCGAAACCGAGAACACATGTGCGACCAACGTTCAGGTGCGGAATCCAAGGAAATACAAAACGTATTATTAATATCAAAATGAAAGGATTGTTTTACGGAGGCCATTATAATAAATACTGTAAAAAAAATATATTTATTATATTTTATTCAATATAGTTCAAACAACTCCACAAGGGTGGAGACCCCAGAGGGGTCTCTAACCGGACTTCGTCCTTCGTTGTTAGTAACTTCTTCGACAAACAACTCCACAAGGGTGGAGACCCCAGAGGGGTCTCTAACCGGTCTTCGACCTTCGTTGTTAGTAATTTTTCCGACACCAAAGGTGTGCGGAAAATCTACACCTTCGGTGTACGAATAATCTACAAACAACTACAGTAGCGAAGCTACCTTTGAAGTTAGGTTGGGACCAACTCCCTAGAAAGCCGTGTAATTATTTGTCGAAAATGTCGTGATGATTCTTGTATTTGTATTTTTTTACCAACATTATTTTGTTTCCAACGTTCCACTAAAAGCGCAAACACCCATCCATATTTGGACGTTTCCCTGGGACACCATTTGGCAGCCAAAGACAAATGAATACGAGCACAAGGCCGTTTCAAAAGCGGTTCCCTAGGACGCTTCCACCCACCGTTTTCATTTTCACCCTCGTATTTTTCTCCTATCCCGAAGAATTGCCGTCGGTTCTCCAAATATGCATCCATGGTCCGCCCCCATAACAAAGAATCATCCAACAATTGCTGTAACATAATGTCGAGAATGGCATCACGAAATATTGTAGCATGTTCATGAGTATTTTCCCGTAAATACCCACACATATATTTGACATCGGACCAGCACCCAACACCACCAACAAATCGATAAAAAATACGCAAAGCCCATTCAGGAAAAAGCTGGTACCATGTCCACAATAAAGCATAGGATACATCACGTTCTCCAAATTCACCGTTCACATCCCGCACCCGCACAATAAAATCGGCCAACGCATCTACCTCGTCCAACGACCCTCCAGGAACCCAGGCATACATGGCGTCCAGAATAGCCTTTTCAAAGAGCCCACATAAATCACATATTTGTTGTTTTGTAACACTACCTGTATCATCACCATGTTCTCGAAAATACCGAATTTGGAGAACACGGTTCTCGATGATACGTAAAATAGAATCCACGGGCATTACGGAGAGAGTAAATATGAAGGATAATAATATTCATCGTCAAGTATCTATGTTTTTTACAGAAATATGTTTACGAGTAAACAACTTCGGACTGCGTCCTCCGTTGTTAGAAGATTTTTCGACACCAACCTGCGGAGAGGTGTACGAAAAATCTTCAAACCTAACAGGTCTTTGACCGCTTAGCTCCTGAAAATCATCACCTCTCGACATGACATGAGAAACATTTTTTTTAGTAAGACGCGAACTCAAATGATTTCCTTTGTTGTTAGTTGTATTAGGTGGCCATCTTTGGTGGCCACTATGAGAGAGCTTCTCTCTTTGACCAACAGTATTCCTACCTACAAATACGGGATTTTTTTTCAATACAACACGTTTTTTAGTAGTATTATGTGATATTTCTTTCAGGTTCTCGTAAGGACCCGTTTTCAAAATGGATTTGGGTTCAGGTACGCGTTTAAGTGGCACCTCCTGAAAATAAAAATACAGAGCATTCACCGAATGAAAAATGAAAATAGAAGGAGGAATAAGAATGTCTTCAGTAGCAGGTAAAACACGGAAAAAACTGCGGGGTTCCTCGTTGTGCACAAATCCTTGAACGTGTTCGGCTTCTAAATCAACGTTATACAAACAAACTTCCCTAAAAATATATTTGGTATTTGCTGTAACATATCTCTTGGCTTGAACTAGTTGGAGAACCTTGGAAAAAGGAATACGAAATTCTGTGGTTTCTTCGAAACTCTTATCATCAATATCCTCAACCACAATCTTGTCAATATAATGTTGTTGATTAACAAAAATAAACACCCCACGAATGGATTTCATAGGTTCTCGAACAGGATTTTGTTGAATATTAAGAATACGTTGTTCATCATCCATCCAATTGCGTAGACCCGTAGGTTTCTGTAATTCTATCTCATCTTCCATTACTTATTAGTAACATGTAAAAAAATAAATAATAACGAGAACCAATATAAAGCGAAATCTCAAGTATATATGTCTCAATACAGCAAATAAAACTGTGGACAAAACTTCTCCGATGACCTCTACACAAACAATGTCCACAATAAAAACATAAAAATCATAAAACACCATGTTTATCTTTCTTGAGACAGCCTACTAGAATATTTTCCCTGTGAACCAGGGAAAATATTTATTTACTATAATTGTGTGATGACCCAAAACCAAGGCAAATCATAAACAAATTTGACGGTCTGTCCGGACGATAAATTGTTGCGTATACCAATCGTTTTAGGTTCCGTATTCCATCGTATACGTATATAGACGCGTTTATATCCGGGCTGATATTTATAAGGAACCTCCGTTAATTTATGTATGTAGCCAATATTCAAAAGACAAAGTTTTTTAAAAATGAATTCACGCTTAATACGTTCATCCACAATAGAAATACATATAGTATCCGTTGTCGAATCTCCGTGAGATACAGAACCAAAAAGGGTAGACGAAGACTGAGTTTTCGGTTCTAACAACGGAGGACAAAGACCGGTTGGAGACCCCAAAGGGGTCTCCACCCTTGTGGAGTTGTTTGTAGTAAAACGTTTACTAAGCTGTTCTGAAACGGATACAGTGTTTTCAGGATAATTTGTGATCATATTCAACATATTTTTTAAACTTCAGATTACCACAACACCACCTAGTTATTTATTATTTTCAATTTTTCTTTTCGGTCGGTATAATTCGTGAAGAAAACATTTGTCGGAAAAACCCCACAAAATCACATAAATGAAGACAGCGATACAACATGTCCAATGGAAATAGTTTGAGACCGTGCCCACGTTTTTGATGTTTATTTCCAGTAAAACACAAGATATCAAAGACCAGCATAATAGTTTCTTCATCCTTCGTCATTTCTAAACGGTCAATACGAGTTTTTCCCACGTATTGGTAACGATTGTAATTTCCATTCTCATACACATCAAAAGCATTCATATGAGGATGATTTTTCACCATACCTATCCCCATGATTCGATTGATATCATTGTTCATCTCTAACACAAATATAGGCGCATCCACGGGTACCATGGATGTAATCATGGTAGGCGCACAATAAATACACCCAAATTTAGCATGTTGTCGTCGAAACGCTTGGTTCTCAGACCAAGTACGATCATTGAAACGGGAAGTTACAATAAATTGTTTCAACCCCCGAGTATATTCACTCACAGCAAGTCTTTCCAAACGTTCTTGTGTTGCGGTCATTGTACGTATATTTTATGTTTTGGAGAACCAAATCATAAAAATAAAAATGATTCAATTTTACAGGAACCAATGGTTCACGTATTAGCCTCTATTCTGACCGGATTGTTTTTCATAATCGAACATAGTTCGATTATGCTAACAATATGACCAGAATAAAGCCTATCCAATTCTGGGTTAGGTTGCCTCAACAGAATAGAGATTATGTTTTCTGCTGCTGATAAAGTTGCTCGCATAAAATCGAAAACGACCAATTCGCCCCATTCAAATCCACGATTTCACCACGATCATTAATCAACGACACAGTCATACGGTGAATATTAACTGGCCCAAAATACAAACGATCCTGATTCTGTAATGTACCACTGTAATCCACATAGACGGTATTCGGTGCCATACCCGCCGTTTTCAGTGGAATTAACGCAAACACGTCTTGCGCAAACGGTCCGTTCGAATAATACCGCGTATTTTTCTTCTGTTTCAATGCAATCGCTTGACTATTTTGAGTGGCATTAAACACATTGTTTGTGGTTTGATCAATAACAGCCTGAGCAGAATACAATTGATTTTGTGTCAAATTCCTACGTACATTTATCACATCATAACTACTCGATGTACTATCAGTATTCGTACTGGGAACAAGCATCTGACCAGAACTCGTCGGATTACATTTCAACAAAGCGCGATTGGCATACGACGGCAAAGGCAAATCATTTTCTTGTTGAGTAGTCGTGACCAATCCGTCATTCATATGGTTCTGATTGTAATCATCCAACGTAATCATAAAATAATTGTAAATGTTGACACTGACCGCCGTATCGCCCTGTATAGTTAATACCAAAGACCCCGAACCAGTACCCCCATTCAACAACAAATAAAGAGGATAATCCGTATAATTACGGAACCCCAAAATCCAACCCAGAGTAGTATCCCAAGAAACATTTTGTAACGTACTTTTTCCGGATATACATGTGGAAAAACTAAACGGATCATAAAAAACCAGAGCATAATCTGAGGCATTAAAAATCTTATTAATGTTCAATCGGAAATAGGAGTGATTGATAGAAACGGAAGCATTCAAAAACGAACCCAAACACAAATTTTCAATCGTACCCGTATACGGATTAGTAACAGTAGCAGTAGCTAATTGCTGATTTATAATTTGTTTAAGAGTAACAAAAGAATACGAGCCGTCCGGAATAGTAATAGTTACAGAATAATCTCTGGCAAGTCCGTCCACCCCCAACTGCGGTTCAACTACAAACGTATTATTCGCATAGGTATCCCCCAAAATGATCAACGTATTCGACAAATCCGTACCTTGATCCGGTATAGGATATTTCCCAATGATTTGCGAATAATTGACATTCGCAACCGTATTGTATGCCGAATTACTCAAATCAAAACTGGGCTGCCAAACCGCCAAATATTTCCACCAAGCATTGTTTGCGGATTGAAACACCCCCGAATTGTTGGAAGGGTCCGCAAAAACCACATTGTAATTTTGCTGTTTCAATGTTTTCAAAACAGAAATGGTAAATGTCACGTTAACCACTCCCCCCGACGTCAAAAATGTGACATACGATCCGGCCAGCACATAATTGTTTCTATTGTATGGATCACGATACTCATTCAACAACGCATTGATATAAACCTGTAGCGCACCCAAACTCGCAAAATTGGTGGTAGTAGGAACAAGTACATCCACAGGTGAAAATTTATTACCAGAATTGGGATTAGGATAGATTTTAAGTAATGACGAACCCGCTGTCAATGTATACGTCCCCGAAGGATTCACAGGAAACGAGCCCGTGAGAACCAACAACCCCAATGCATCCGAACGTACATTATAAATACTGTTGGTAAGTAACCCATTATCAAAAGGCGCATTCCACGAAACATTCGCTACATATCCCTGACCCGTCTGCCATACACGACCATCCACTGAATAAGCCACACTATTTCCCGCAAACCCCGATTCACCCACCGCAATCCACACCCTACCATTCCACACCACATTGTGAATACCACGATTAAAGGTGGAACTGGCACTACCAGAACCCATAAAAGATTCCCCGCTCCAATTCACCCCATCCGAAGAAGTAACTGCCACATTCCGCCCCCTTCCAACCGCCAACCAGGAATTCCCGTTCCATTGGACCGCCTCGCCCCATCCGTATTTGAACAAGTCCGCATTACCCGACACCCACACGTTACCGTCACTAGAATAAGCCAATGAATTTCCGGTAGGAGAATACCCGGTCGCTACCCAAACATTACCATTGCATGATATACCAAAACCGATACCATTCCCTCGAACCACATAGGGATTATTGCTGGTAACATAAGTACCAAATCCCGACCAAATGTCCCCGAAAGGGTTGTTGTTGGCCCGTCGCCAATAATTACCGTCAGAAGAATAAAAAATAGTAGCTAACGAATTGTTACTAATATCGGCACCAACCACCACCCATGAATTAAAACTGCTATCGTAATGTATGTCGTTGGCCACGCCACTCACATCGAACCCACTGCTATAAACGGGAAACCAATCAACACCATCGTAAGAATAGGCAATGGCATCAGCACTTGCACTTCCATTGGTGGCCGGTTGCCCGACTGCGACAAATTTGGCACCGTTCCAAACAACACGATTACCCGCAGAAAAAATCGACGTAGCACTGGGAATACCACTCCATGTTTTCCCCAAATCAACAGAATAAGCAATGGTATTTCCACCTTGACCAACGGCCACAGCCAAATTTTGCGCTGTAAATTTCAAATCACGTACTGTAAACGTGACCGTGGAATTCAAGACCGTCCAAGTACCGCCAACACCCTTGTACGACAAAACGCTCGCACTGTTTTGGAAGGCCAAATTCCATTCAGTCGCTCCATAAACAGCATCCAAGGCGGGAATAGACGTAATCGCCGTACCATTATTGGAAAACACGTTATTCGAAGCGTCAAACACATAATCCGCACCATTGTCATTGCCCGTATAGGTCAAAATATTGCTGTTAAAATCCGCAGCATTAAAATCGTAGAACACTTTGACAATTTTTTTCATATCCACCCCAAAGAACCCGTCAAACGTACGTGTAACACCTTGCGTATCCACAACCGTGATATTGATACTGTAATAAGTAAGAGGAAATTGCGAAATAATACCATTCCAAGACGCACCGTAATTCACTGAATTCCACACGCCATAATTGTTCACAGCCGCATACAGGTTCTTACCACTATAATCACTAGAAACAAAATCAACGGAAGTATTTTGTAGAGACAACGGATTGTTAAGCGTACTCGTCCATACGTATCCATTTTTGGTAAGTGACCAAATTTCACTGTAACTCACATCTGCCATAGCGGTAGCAACAACACGAGTACCATCCGAATTACTAGCAACAGATTGCCAATTTTTAGCGGGAATCGATGAATATTCCGACCAACCGCTGCTATAATTACTCGAAATCCAAATATTCCCTCCGTACACAGAAGCAAATACATTATTCCCGGACAAATCGCATGAAATACCCGTCCAATTTTGGTAAGAAATCCCCGCGCGACTCCATGTATTTCCAGTATCCTGTGACGACCAAATATCGCCTCCGTATATAACACCAAACAATTTGGTACCATCCGCACTACCAGCCACCGTTTTGAAGGTAGAAACGTCAAACAAATTCCACGAATTACCTCCATTGGTAGATGTATAAGCAACATTCGAAGCATCAATGGCGTAGATGGAAGTTCCACTCAAATCCATCTGTAAATATTGCCAATTACTGTTATTCACATCACTCACCATAATCCACGGAGTAGGAATAGACGAATAAGAAATAGTTAAACTGAAATCAAATCCAGTGTTTATTTTTCCACCACCACTCCAATAAATAGCATTGTTTCCACTCAAATCATAATAAGTAGCAGATGGATATAATTTATCAAAATAAGGAATGGTAGAAACATTGATATTTACGCTAGTAGGATAAGATTGACCCATGGTATTTGCTCCCATACCACTGGAAGAAAGGATATTCGGAAACTGATTGTTGCTGTAAAATACTTGTACATTTCCGGAAGAGTCGACACCAACACTGCCACTCATAAACAAAATCTGATTACTAAAATCACGCACAGAACAGGAATACCAAGAATAATTGGTGTTATAAACATAAATAGCCCCCCCCAAGACAGCCGCGGCGGCACTGCTTCCTGAAGAATTACATGTAACGGCATTCCAAGACGCATCGGACAAATTATTCGATATTTTTGTAAGAGTATATCCGGTATTACTGGAATACCAAATACCTCCACCATTGGCCGTATTATAAATGGTTAACCCATTTGTACTAATGGCACTCGCATTAAAAGTTGCCACATCTACCCAAGTATTACCAGAATCATAGGAGGTATATGTAGAATTGGTGTCACTTGTGGCGACAATACGTATACCACTGACATCGCAGGTAACGGAAGACCATGTCACCGAAGGAGCCGTAGTTTGCGCCCATGACCAACTACCCCCGGTATTCGCAACAATACCTTTCCAAATACCATTATTTATAGCTGTGGCAAACACAATTGAACCATCCGAACTACTAGTGACAGAATTCCATGAGACATCTTTGGAATAAGATAATTGCCAAGATGTATTACCACTAGAAATAGAGTTCATTTGTACAATTTGTCTAATAGAAACTAAATAAAAATGATTATTAGTAGGATTACAGCAAGCATTTTCCCATCTATCAAACGGTAAATTATTAACAGTATACCATGTAGAACCGTAATCAATTGAATTATATATAAAAGAGTAATTGACTGTAACAGTTAAATATTTTCCGGTTGAATCACATGTTAAACATGAAAAATTAGAATTACTTGGTGAGAATATATTAATCCAATTATTATTACTATTACTATAGGTATAAACCCCATCAGTATCGGTACACATATAAACATATAAAAGGTCACTGCTACCAACTAATGAATTATAATAATTATCAGGAGCATTGGTATTGGTCCAAGTATAAGATTCAGGATCACCTGGTGTACCAGTACCTTTCCAAATTATATTATCTCCCCTTGGGAAGAAACTAGTTTTGTAATTTTTATAACTAGATACAAAAACAATGGAACCGATAGATGACATTAATGAAAAACTTTTATTAAATATCTGCGCAACGTTACCAATATCAAGTGATATTGTATCAGGATATAATATTACATTTGATGAAGGAGCAGACCAATTATTACCATAATCGTTTGAAAAATATACTTTATCTCTCGTAGCAATTAAATATTGACCAGTTGTAGTAGCAGCAATGGATTCGAAACGAAAATGAGAAATATCATTATCATAAAATGTATATGTCCAAGTTTTATCCCCATCAATTGTTTTTTGAATACCATAAGTTCCTACAACAAAAAAGGTGGTTGAATTAACAATAAGCGATGACCAAAATTGACCGGGCCTATCAAAATTTTCTTGATTACGACACAAAGCTCTCCTAACTGTATTATTATTATCAGTTGATATTATACACTTACCATTGTATGAAATAAAAATAGTACTAATAATAATATTAAAATTGGAAAAAATCGAACTGGTAATATTATTATAAATAACATAAGGAGAAATAATTAATTTATTGATATAATATGTATTATATACAGCAGACTTGATATTAGCATAAATACCAGTGTTTTGAATTACTAAATTATTATTCAAATTTAAAACAACATTTGAACTATCAACAATTGTAAAAGAAATATTTCCATTATAACTATCTACATTTTTAAGCGATTTCCATTTGAAATTATTGATAGTATTCAAATAATTATTATACCTGGTATCTATATTCCAATTGTTACCAAGATCAAAAGATTGTATAAAATAATTATTATAAATTTCTGCGTTTAAAATAGATGTTGTAGAATTAATAGCACATGCTGTCCAATATTGTTGTTGTAATGGAGAAAATAACGCAGAGAAATTATAAATATTATTCGCGAATATATTACCTGTCAAATCCCAGAAAAAACCATTATCATCCCCTGAAAATATTTTATTTCCAAATGCTCTATTATGAATGAAATTCCAGTTTATATATTGAGTATTTGAATATTGTATCCAATTATCAGCAGAAATAACATACGACCAGATACCAGATCCATATAAACCACAAACATAAAACGTAGTACCACTAGCATCAACCGCAACCGAAGACCAATATTTATTTTGTATATTCGGTTGAGTAACTAATGACCAATTAAGTCCAGAATTACTAGAAACATACAAACCTTGCCCGCACTTCGCTGCAGCAATAATATTATTTCCACTTGAATCACAAGCAATAGAGCACCATTTTTTATTTTGAGTGGCAGTATCACTATATAATATAAAAGGATTAGTGTTTTTTATATATGATGAATACAAACTAAAAGGTATTACCGCATTGGAATTCAATGAATAAATACCCCCATCTTCACATACAGCAAATAATTTTGTTCCAGAAATATCACATGTAATTGATGTCCATTTATAATTTAACGATGAATTTACGCGATTCCAAGTATATCCTTTATCTAGTGATGTATATATGTATCCATCAATAGTAGAAGCAATGATAAATGACCCAGAATGATTACTATGAACATAGAGCCAAGTATATGATAACGATTTACCAGCAGCGTCATTATTCATATTTATCCATGTATTACCAAAATCATAAGATACATAAATAATACCAAAAATATTCCAATCATTAGATATATTATGCCAATATCCAGGACAACCTGAAACTAAAACAATAACTGATCCATCCGAATTACAAGTAACATTACTCAATAAATTTTTACTATTAAATTGATTTATTGTTGTCCATGATATACCACTATTAATCGAACGTACAACAGTAGAATATAGCAGACCATATGTATTTGTATTATAATAAAAAGTTATAATTGTATTAGAACCATCATTATTAAGAGCTATAGATACTATATTTGTAGCATCAAAATAAAAAAATTGGTAGTCAAAATTTAGGTTGCTTAAATTTGTAGTAATATTATAACTAATATCAAAAAAAGATGTATTCCATGAAGAACCAAAAGAATTCGAATATATATAAGTATAAATAGGTCGAATCCTTAAATTTATTCTAGGTGCTGTGGTGACAGCACAAACATAATCACCATTTGATGAACATTGAATATCTAAAACAAGAGAGTCATTAGAATTATAAATATTTTTCCATGTCAATCCATTATCAACTGATAAATAAATATTCCCATGAGTTTGATACGCGCTATTAATATAATAAGGAACATATATATCACCATAAGAAAAAGAAAATTCTGAAACATATATTATTTGTCCGGTTATGTCACAAGCTACTCCTGAAAAACAAAAAGTACTTGAACTCGAAGTTAAAGCATTAAACCAAGTATTACCATAATTATATGAAATCCATATTGTTTGATAAGCAGCAGCTATAACGGTTTTACCTAATCCATCACAACAAATATATCTGAATTTTTGAGTAGTTAAATTGTTATCCGTTGTTTTCTTCCAATTGATACCAAAATCATTAGAAATATAAATAAATCCATCGTTACCTATAGAAAACATCAATGAACCATCTGAATTCATCGTAATATAATTGAATCTAGTATTAATATTTATAGGAACCAAACTAAAATTGAAAAAAAAAGATATACCACTATTATTCGGTATATTAGAAAATGATCTCTTATTATAATTACTCATCCATATCTCACCAGAAGTACTACATGCTGCTATTACTATTCCAAATCCATCATACTGATCTAACGTAGCAGAATTAATAACAATCGATGACCATTTATTGGCGGATATATTTAATATACCAGTATCATACCAGGTATTTAATGGTCTATAATAAAAATAAATCAATCCTTCATATGAACAAGCCACAAACATAGAACCATCTGAATTACAAGCGATTGAATTCCAACCATAACCAACCAGATTAGCAGGAACGTCGCCAAAATCATTTTGTAGTAATGATGAAGTTAAAAACTTAGACATCCCAGTAGAATATAAAGTCCATGTAATACCCGAATCAGTAGACATATAAATTCCAATACCGTAAATAACCGCGCCACAATACACACCATCTGAACTTTTTGCCATGGATTTAAATGCGGATATGCTATTTTTCCACGTCACCCCATAATCATTTGATGTAAAAATGCCACCAGAATACGCAGTAGCTACCAAAACGGTACCATCCGAATTACTAGCAACAGAACTCCACACGAAATTCTGCAAAACCGGATTGGGATTCTGCGTCCATGTCGCCCCATAATCCACCGATGTCCAAATTCCCCCATTATACACACCAGCGACTAATACGCGCCCATCATAACTGCTCGCCACACAATTCCACAATTGATTTTGTAATGTCACATTCGAAACATTGAGTCGCCAGATATAACCATAATCTGTGGACAACCAAATACCTCCGCCATACACCACACGTACCAATTTACTACCATCATTACTACTAGCTACCGCTTTAAAATCAAATACGTTCAAAGTCCAGGTAGTTCCCGAATCCGTAGAAACCCATTGTTCACCTTTGTCCGTTGTAGCAATAATACGCGCAGAATTGACGGCATTACTCACGGTGACCCATGTTTTATTTTGTGTACTTATTTTGGAATTTAAGAACCAAGTCACACCAAAATCACTAGATTTCCAGATACCGCCTCCATACATCACAGTCAGCATCTGCCCATCATAAGTAGTAGTAAGAGAACGATAAATACCAACATTCAAATACCAGGTCGTACCCCCGTCCGATGAAAGACAATTACCAACTTGATTCGAAACCGCCATCACACGCGAACTATCATAATTACAGGTGACAAACGACCAAGATTGTGTTGCTCCATTGGCACTTAAATTCAAAACTACCCCCGTATTTTGCGATACAGTCCATAAATTGGAAGCATAAACGCCTTGCCAAACCGTACCACCATTTTCTACCGCGTAAAAGGTGGTTCCAGAACCATTCATGACCACAGAACTCCAAGGATTATTTTGAGTTGCCACATTCGCAATAATCGTCCAAATAAATCCGTAATTCGAGGAAACGTAGAGAGCGCCTCCGTTCGCGGCGACCACCAAAAATTGCCCCGTAGAATTCATCGAAATTGCGGACCAATTTTGATTCGGGTTGTCAATACCACTAGTATTGGTTATGGGATTCCAAATTCCAAAATTTCTAGAAATATAGATGCTTCCACCAGTCACAATACCCACGGCCAATGTTCCATCTTGATTGGTATTCACAGTGACCCAATTTGCCATAGGAGCTGTTGTATTTCCTGACGTACTCACCGACCAAGTCGTACCTGTATTACTAGAAGTCCAAATTGTACCTCCATAAATAGCCGCATACATATATTGTCCGTCGGCGTAACTACAGGTAACTGACACCCAATTTTGGTTGGTCACGGACGCATTCAGCTGCCAAAGTACTCCCGTATTGGTAGACACGTAAATACCCCCGCCGTATTCTACCGCAACCAGTATATTGCCGTCGCTAGAACAACTGACCGACGTCCACAATTGATTTTTGAAATCAGGATACCGTACCCAGGTCGTACCCGCGTTCCCCGAAGTCCAAATACCGCCCCCATAAACCACGCCCACCAGAAACGTACCCGTCGAATTCATAGCCACCGATTTGAAAAAAGACACATTAATATTCCACTGTTTGCCGTAAGTAGTTGACAACCAGTTCCCACTAGGGTCTACTGCGATAAGATTGACCCCATTCGTACCGCTCACAACATATTTCCATGAACGATTCTGTAAATTGCTCGACGTAACGATAGACAATGTCTGGGTAACATCCGAAGTAGTCCAAATACCACCATTCGCTACAAGCCCGGTAATACCTTGACGGTTACTAAGCATCGACGTAAACCCAGAAATATTATGTGTCCACGAATTTCCCGAATCCGGCGACAAATACAGCCCATTCCTTTTGGTAGACACCATCAACTGACGACAATTCGAATCACAAATAACCGACGAAATGCCGCTTACTGGAAACGTAGTCACAGTACCATTCCATATATTCCCCGAATCCGAAGACACATAGACCGAATTCACGGAATTCGCCGCGTATTTGGAACCGTCCGCGCTACTATCCACCGACAAAAAATTCGTATTGCTGGTCCCACTACCCAGTTGCCACGTCGAACCATAATCACCAGAAGCATAAATACCATTGTTGTTGGTTACAACAGCCACCTTGTTACCGATGGAATTCGATGCGACGGCGTTAAAGGCAGTTAGTGTTAATTTCCACGAATTTCCTTGATAAGATCCCTGTACGACCGGACCTATTCCAGATGCGCCATAATTTCCCACATAAACACGGTCGCCGGTACCATTACAAGCAATCGGTAACCACGAAGCACTGTTTGGTATCTTGTTTTGATTTATATAAGGATTCCATGTAAATCCGGCATCAGAAGATATCCATATTTTACCGCCATATTCTGAAGCAAACATAATATTTCCATAACTATTACACGCAACACTGCTCCAATATTTCTTTTGAATGGCAACGTCACTGTTTTGCTTCCACGTAGTCCCCGAATCATAGGAAATCCAAATACCTCCATTTTTAACCGCAGCTATCATGGTATTACCACTCATGTCACAATCAACTGAAATCCAATTTTTATTTTGTGTATTTGTATCGGAAATATTGGACCAAGACCAAGTACCCGTGTTTTTTCCTAGCCAGATATTTCCACCCATAACAGTAGCCACTAGTTTCGTTCCACTAGCATTACTTGCGATAGAACTCCAATTTAAATAAGACGGATATGTATTTTCACTCCATACCGCCCCATAATTACCCGAAGTCCACACATTACCACCACTAATAACCGCCGCCAGATTGGTACCGGTAGAATCACTCGTAACTGCTGACCAACGCGCCGAAATGGGCGCACCATTCGAACGCGTCCATCCGGAAAAACTCCCTCCCACAATATTTCCCAGATAAATTGCCCCACCATACCCAGACGCAATCAAATTACCGCCGTACGAACTCATCGAAATCGAATTCCAATTTTGTGTAACCGTAGTAGATTTCACAAAAGAGTTTCCCGAATCAACCGAATACCAAACGCCCGACGGATCCAAAACGACCACACTACCTCCCGAAAAATCAGTAGCAATAGATAGGGGATATTTCGGCAAGGTTACTGTACCTGAAACCAAATTAAACGCCGTATTCCAATTGTATTTCAATTTCGACAACATTTGCCATATACCACCACCGTTTACACAAGCGTACCCCGTCGTCCCATTCCAAGTGAGTATGGCAGAACTCCATAATTGATTTTGAAAATAAGGTGCCGTGTCCTTTTGATACCAAGTTTGACCACGATTGATTGAATTGTAAATACCCGACTTGGTAATGAGAATCAATCGCGAGCCGTCCAACGCATTACATGTAATATATTTACCAATTCCTAGATTTATAGTATTTATTTGATTCCATGTGACACCATAATTGGTAGATGACCATACACCATTGTTATAAGTGGCCGCATACAAAACCGATCCATCCCCCGTCATAGTCACAGACACCCAATTTTGTGTTTGTAATATAACATTCGATACCTGGGTCCAAGTAGCGCCATAGTCACTGGACAACCATATGGAACCACCATATACGACCGCAACCAAATTCGACCCACTCGAACTACTCGCTACACCAGTCCAGTTGTAACCATCGGATTTCGAAACCACAAATGTCCGGTTAGATCCAGACATATCTGCTGCTCTAGAAATATAAATGGGACCGCCATATACAGTAGCAATCACTTGACTTCCGGCAGCATCCATCGCCACACAATTAAAATTCGCATTATAGGTAGTATACCTGAGCCACGTCGTACCATAATTCATGGACCCAAAAATATCACCATTACTGGAAGACACTGCCGCCAAATATTGTCCATTATTATTACTAGACACAGATGTCCAATAGCGGTTTTGTGTCGTCACATCGGTATTTTTTGCCCAAGTACCCCCCGAATCTACCGATGTCCAAATGCCACCCACATTACCACTACTATCTAGAGCATCTACCGCGACCAGTTTACTACCACTAATATCACACGCAATCGATGTAAAATTATACGCATTCCCACTGATCGTCGTATTTTTATAATACCCCAGACTACCAAACGTGACGCCATTACAACGATCCGTAAAGACCTGACTACCATTTACAGACGCCGCCCACGTATTGCCGTAATCCGTCGAATAAGAAATATTACTACCAGTCGCACCGGTCTTCCCCCCCACGATGGCAAAATTATCCTTATAATTAACCGCAACTCCCCCATAATAGCGTGTATCGACATTCGACAACGTAATACCATTGGCATTCTTCACCCCAAACTGATTCACAAAATCCGAATTTGAAATATCCGCATAGAAATCAAAATTCGTAAATTGTTTGAGTAAATCCACCGTAAAATCAAAGGTAGGAAATGAGTTCACATTGACTTCTTTCATCGTTGTATTGTCTGGGTCCGAACTGGATGTACCCAATATTCTTAAAATACCATTTTTGTTTGAAGCATTCACACTATTGGTATTGGTAGACACCAACCCACTATTAATATTATCGAAAAATTCGGAAATATAATAACCGGTATTTGTCTGAGGCGGCTGTACATTCACCACATAATTGTTCGAATTCACATCGTAATAAATATTATCGCTCTTACATTGAAAGGTTATGGTAGGTGTCGATTGAAAAATCACAATGTTCTCACGTGGAGCACCATTCGCAATCACATTGCTCAATTCATTGTATTGGTTGTCAAACACGAAAACCGAACTGGGTCCCAACCATATGTCATAATCAACTGGAAATACCACCACAACTTTGCTACTGGGAATATTCTTCGTGGTATATCTGTTCAAACGTATACGTAGTTCGTAATGGGAGAACCCTTGACCCGCCAAATTGGATACAGCCAAATTTGAAACATCAACACGTATCAATGATGAAAACCCCACATCCAATTCGGGATTGTTGGTGGCATTTTTCAATTGCGCAGCTACCTCATTAAACAATTGCGTTCTCGAATAAACCCCACCCACCGTCAATCCGGACAAAGTCACCGTATACTGATTCACCACACTGCTAGTTGTCGAGTCATATACATTCAATCCATTGGTATCTTGATAATGAATAATGGTAAAGTAATTGTTCGCAGTCGATATTTTGGCCGAAGGAATAGAGTCGTTTTGTGTGGTTACCGGTCCTGAAAGAGGCAAAATAGATAAATTGGAATAGACCACACACGGCGAATAAATATTGTTGCTGGGATCATTGAATCCCAAAAAAGCCTGTATGGAATTCGCAAAGGTCGTCTTATTGTTCGGTGCGGGAAAATACAATTGGTAGTATCCTTCATTGTAGAGATTGGTAATGTCAAATTGAAATGTGGCTTTCGAACTATTTGTGTCGTACGTAACCTGTGTATTGCCAAAACTAATGTCCGAATAGAGGGGATTGTTCTGTAACTGACCCAACGCAGTATTGACCGCTGTCACCAGTCCTTGGGCCGTATAATTACCCACAGAAATTTCCACTTTAATGTCGTGATTGCCATTGTTAATACCGTTAGAATACCCTTTTAAATAGAAAAAGTTGCTACCGAAATTCGAATTGATGGTGTACCATGTAAATGGCAATTGAAACGAATAGAGCTTCAACGATACGACATCGCGCAACGGATTCGACAAATTGAAGGTGAAATTTGTGGCCGATGTCGACTTGTTCTCGCGATATTGACTATCAATACTGATAATTCGTTTGGTGGTTTGTTTTAACAAAGGATTCAAATTGTCTTTGGAGTAATCGAGTGCCACATTGTAACCGAATTTGCGATTATCTGTAAGTGTTGTATCGTTCTTACCAGCATCACCTTTACTAGCATCGCCCTTACCAGCATCATCCATATTCGCCATTCCCTCAAACTCCTTTGGAGTTAGGTTGGGACCAAACTCCTTTGAAGTTAGGTTGGGACCAAACTCATTTGGAGTTAGGTTGGGATCAAACTCATTTGGAGTTAGGTTGGGACCGAATTCATAACGAATACCGTCGTCATTTTCATCCTCGCTGTTCTCAAAAAACCGGTCGTATATTTGTTGGAAAAAACGTACCAATCGTTCTCCCGATTCATTATGAAAATTATTGTATTTCCATATCATGTGTAGAATTTTAGCTTCCAATTCACGGTCAGATGGGTTCGATAAATCCAATAATTTGTACAACTCGGCATCTGTGTAGGTGTCTATATTATAAATATCCCTCGTACCTCCACTACGCTCAGGTACTTCATTGGTATTCCCTGACATGAAAAACGATATATAATATACTGTATTATATCCTTTGTGTCTTGGGTTTATATTTTTTATAAATCAAAACTAATGTTACTAGAAAACAAAGATATTCTAGACACGATAGGCTACCACGGACCACATATTATTTTCATACTAACTCTTTCACAAATATGGAGACAAACCCCGTATTTATTGACATTTTTAGGCGGATTTTTTGTGAACAAATACATGAACGAACTGCTAAAAGAACTTTTCGAGCAACCGCGTCCTCAAGCCATGGACTTGGCAGTAGCCCAGTCCCGAGATATCGTTTTCCAATTACGTAATTTTATGGGGTACGCAGAACCCCACAAACTCTATGTATCTAACGCCCATGTATACGGAATGCCATCCGGACATGCTCAATCAGTAGGATATGCCTTGGGATTTTTGTATTTTACTAAGAGAAAACAATTGAATACCTTGCCGATTACATCCACCATCGTCATCGTCTTTTTGGTGGAAATATTTATATGCGCCGTGACCATGTATCAACGATGGGAATCCAAAGCTCATACTGTCCCCCAAGTATCCATGGGTTTACTGATAGGATTGGTGATTTCGGGAGTCGTATACACCGCTACTCACCGTTTTCTTGTCAGAGTGCGAAGCTCTCAATAACTAACTTCGAAGATGACCAACTATGGATGGTTTGTTTCGAAAAAATATAGCATGAATGTATAGCGATTTTATCCATGTCCCAAAGTGATTACATAAAATATAAAAAAACGGGTGTTCAATTGAACAATTTGAGTAAATTTCGTTCTGTCATTACTCCGGCACTGTACGTAGCTTTTAAGGGATATACGTTAGGAAACACCATCACCAACACGAAAACGGTCTATAGACAACTCATTCCTCCAGGTAGACAGCGCGTGTTTGGCATTGATAAAGTGGTGACCAACTGCCCACAATATATTTTATGTAGAGGCACCCAGGCCCGTGCGAATCGCAAACGTCTCATCAGCGCGCTCATAGCGCCACGCCCTCCCAGAAAATACGTGAAAGACCCGATAAATTACAAATATCATTACAAATTGAAATGTAAATGTAAGGACACAAAATGTGTGTGTAAAGCAATATGTAAAACATGTTATACAAAACCCATAGTGGCACCCAAATGCGCCGCCTTTACTTTTTAGAGGAAAATATATGGGGTTTATATCCCCATATATTCTATACGTGTTCTTCATCATGAGCGAATATTTCGACAACAAAAACTTATTTATGACACCCAAAACTACGCAATATGGAAGTCACATGGTCATGACCGATGTGAGCAAAGAAAGCAAAACCAAATACATCAACATGGATACACGATTTAGAGACGAATATAATTATTTGAATACATCCACTTTACCCATCAATTACAATTACACCAATGTTGCCAATTACACATTCACGCTTCCCGATAAATACAACGATGTGAAAACGTTGTCTGTTTCCAACGTCGAAATTCCGATTATTTATTACAACATTTCGGCCAATTTGGGGAATAATTGTGTACAAATTATAGGTTCTAGCACCCGGTTGGTAATAATTCCCGACGGACAATACACCGCAACTACCTTAAATGCCAAATTTTTGAGTTTGATTACGACGGATATTAGCATCAATGTCACACAAAATGGTGCTACACAAATCGTCAATAAAACGGGTTCAAGTGTTACTGTGAATTTTAATTACAGCGCGATATCAAGCACAGATACGGTGGGAAACTACGATAAATTCAACACCAAATTCAAATTGGGATGGTTGTTAGGATTCCGTGCCATTTCGTATGTGCTTACTGGTAATGCGACCATCACCTCCGAAGCCATATTAGATTTGAACGGTCCTCGGTATTTGTATCTGGTGGTGGACGAATTTAGTAATGGAAACCAGAGTTCGTTTGTGTCATGTTTGTCGACGTCGATTGTGAAAAAAAATATTCTGGCGCGCATTGCGGTTGACGGTATTGCGTATCCTTACGGAAGTGTCTTGACCGGAACTGCTGGTAATGGTTTGTTGTCCACAGATTGTCGTTCCTATACGGGGAAAATCGACATACAACGCTTGAATATTCAATTGGTCAACGAAAGTGGGGCTCCGATGAACTTGAACGGCATGGATTTTTCTTTTTGTCTGAAATTGGTTCATGAATAATACGAGAACCGTAGGTTCACCGAAAATTGATGTAGAAATATATTGTGTATTCTATTTACATAATGAAGTGGCGTTGGGTGATTCGTCTTTTGGGCGCATATTCACAATCAAAAATAGAAAACAAACCTCGGTGTAAAATCAGCGATCAAACCAAGAATTGGTTGTTATTTACCATAGAATAAAAAATTGGATTTTGTAGATTTTCCGCACACCTTTGGTGTCGGAAAAATTACTAACAACGAAGGTCGAAGACCGGTAAGAGACACCAAAGGTGTCTCCCACCTTACATCCCTTCAGGATGTTGAGGGGTCTCCACCCTTGTGGAGTTGTTTACACCCTTGAACATTATAAACCGGACACCCGAAGGATGTCCGGTTCAGTGTTCAAGGGCAACGTTACTCGTAAATGAATTGTATCAGGCGCCCCTCAAAGAGGGGCGTCCGGATTCAAATCTTCACGGGTGTGCAGGAAGAATGGGTATCAACCTTGGTTCACGCATAAAATTGATTATTATAAAATTTTTTTGTATTGATGATACAAAATGATGGACAATACTACAGAACGAAATTCGATGGATTCGACCACCAAGAAAATACCCCTATTGGAGAAAAATCTCCTAACTCCAAAGC
>Ga0194055_10000244_pt1 | contig 42487 bp, 45 predicted proteins | sample SepL449m_MetaG_FD_155482 | JGI IMG/M metagenome (GOLD analysis project Ga0194055, IMG submission 155482) | Anoxic zone freshwater microbial communities from boreal shield lake in IISD Experimental Lakes Area, Ontario, Canada - Sep2016-L442-9m | ecosystem: Environmental > Aquatic > Freshwater >... | reverse complement strand
GCCTGGTGAACGGCGACGCCCCCGAGACGTAACACCAGGCATCGCCGTTCACCAGGCGATAGCCCTCGGGAAGGACTTTGGCGTTCCGCGTGAATGTGGGTGTATCGGAGGAGGCGTAGTGGGCCGGAGTCTGCGGGCCCGCCATCACCTGGTTGGTTCCCGGCGGTGGGAGGGGGCAGTAGTAGTCGTTGGTCCCTGGCGGTTTGCAGCTGTAATAGCCGGCCGGTCCCGGCTGGCCCCATTGCACGACGGTGCCGTCAGCATTGCGAGACACCACGATGTCACAGCCGACCATACCGTCGGGTGGCGTGGTTGCCGTCAGCGACTCGACGGGGCTTTCACCGTGAGGGTGACCCGTACGGAGTTACCCACAGGTGCCGTCTTCACGGCGGTGGAGGATGCGACCGGACGATCCGAGGTGGGTGGCGGCGGCGGGAATTCGGTGGCGAATGCTGTCGCCGGTATGCAGACGATGGCCGCGCCGATCACCAACGCCGAGGCCGCGAACATGGAACGCCTCGCCTGTACCAGTACCGACATGACGCCTCCTACGACCCGGCTCGACTCAACGGGGCTTTCACCGTGACGGTGACCCGCACTGCGTTGCTCACAGGTGCCGACTTCACGGCGGTGCTGGACGCGACCGGACGCTCCGAGGTGGGTGGCGGCGGTGGGACTTCGCTGGCGAATGCTGTCGCCGGTAGAACGATTGCCGCGCCGATCATCAACGCCGAGGCCGCGAAGGCTGAACGCCTCGCCCGTACCAGAACCGACATGGACGCCCTCCCTCACATCTGGCTCGACAGAAGCCGGGGCTGTTGCGAGCGTAACTGACCTGTGCCACATAGAGAAGAGGTCCCAGCCATCGTGACGGCGACTCTCCGGGTGATCAGAGTCTGCTGCCGGCGACGTCCCCGCCGAAGCGCTGGGCCAGCCATACCGGCAGGATGGCCAGGACCGTCAGCGTCGCGGCGACGACGTTGATCACCGGCGCCTGATTGGGCCGGAACAGGTTCCCGAAGATCCAGATCGGCAGCGTCTGGACCGTCGGACCGGCGGTGAACGTCGTCACGACGATCTCGTCGAAACTGAGCGCGAAAGCCAGAATCGCCCCGGCCAGCAACGCGCCCCGCGTCATCGGGAAGGTGACGTAGCGGAAGGTCTGCCAGGTAGATGCACCGAGGTCTGACGACGCATCGTCAAGACTGGTGCCAAGCCGGCGCAGGCGCGCCTGAATGTTGTTGAACACGACCACGATGCAGAACGTGGCATGACCGATGATCACCGTCGCCAGTCCCAGCGCGACGTGCAGTACGGACGTGAACGTGGCGTTCAGCGCGATGCCGGTGACGATGCCCGGAAACGTAATCGGCAGCACCACAAGCAGATTGACCGTCTGCCGTCCGAAGAATCGGTAGCGCTGCACCGCGAAGGCCGCCATGGTGCCGAGAATCAGCGCGATCGCCGTCGCGCACAGGCCGACCACCACCGAGTTGCCCAGCGCCCGCCACATGCCCTCGCTGGCCCAGGCGTCGTGCCACCACCGCAGGGTCCACCCGGTGGGCGGGAACGCGAAGGTCTTCGAGGAGTTGAACGCATTGATCAGCACCAGCAGCAGCGGGGCGTACAGGAAAACCAGCGCGCCGATGGTCCACGCCTGCAGCAGGGTTCGCATCCGGCTCGACAGCATCAGACGTTCTCTAGCGCGCCGGTGCGGCGCATCGCCAGCAGGTACAGCAGCACCGCCGTCAGCGGGATCAGTGACAGCGCCGCGGCCAGCGGCTGGTTGTTGGCGGTCACCAGCTGGCCGTAGATGATGTTGCCCAGCATCTGGGTCTTGCCGCCGACGATGGTGACGGCGATGTAGTCACCGAGGGTCAGCGAGAAGGTGAAGATCGACCCCGCGGCGATGCCGGGAAACACCAGCGGCCCCACCACTCTGGCCAGCGTCGTGACATCGGAGGCGCCGAGGTCCGAACTGGCGTCGATGAGATGGTCGGGCACCCGCTCCAGTGCGGCGAACACCGGAATCACCATGTACGGCAGCCAGAGATAGCTCAGCGTCAGAGTGGTGGCGACAAGCCCGTATCCGGGCGTGTAGCGAGTGACCCAGTGCAGCGGCCCCTCCGGGGACAGCATCATGCGCCAGGCGTACGCCTTCACCAGATAGCTCGCCCACAGCGGGGTGGTGACCGCCACCACCAGAGCCAGGCGGGTGCGCCGGGAGGCCACTTTGGCCATGTACAACGCAAGCGGAACGGCCAACACCGCACAGATCAGCGTGACCGCCAGCGCAACGCCGATCGTGCGCAGCGTGGCGGTGCGGAACACCGCGTCGGTGAGCACCCGGACGATGTTGTCCGTGGTGAACGTGCGCACCACCGCGCCGGTGAAGTCGTTGACGCCCCAGAATGCGGAAAGCAGAAGCACCGCAAGGGAACCCAGATAGGCGACGACCAGCCAGGCCAGCGGGGGAACGAGCAGGAAGGCCAGACCCAGCCCTCCTCCGGGCTGCCGGCCCAGCGCCCGGGTCACCCCTTGATCTGCTGCCACTTGTCGACCCACTCGCTGTAGGCCGTGCAGTTGTCGCCGCTGCCGTCCACGCACTTCTTCTGCGGGGTGGTCCAGTAGCTGATCTTCTCGGCGTAGGCCGCATCGGTGGCGTGGAAGGTGCTGCAGAACTCCTTGTCGCTGGTGAGCTCGCAGGCCTTGGTCTGGGCCGGTGCCTCACCGAAGTACTCAGCCACGGCGGCGTTGACCTTCGGCGAGGTGATGTAGTCCATCCACTTGTACATGCAGTTCGGGTGGGCCGCTTTGGCCGCCAGCATCCAGGTGTCCGACCAGCCGGTCGAACCCTCCTTGGGCAGCACGGTGGCGATCTTGACCTTGTCGTCGGACTTGATCATGTTGGCGATCACCTGCCAGCTGGTGCCGATCACCGAGGTGCCGGATTCGAAGGCCTGCACCGACTTGGTGTAGTCCGACCAGTACTCACCGATGTTGGCGTGCTGCGCCTTGAGCAGATCCACTGCGGCGTTGAGCTGATCGGAGGTCAGCGCGTACGGATTCTTGATGCCCAGTTCGGGTTTCGTCTTCGACAGGTACAAGGCGGCGTCGGCGATGTAGATGGGGGAGTCGTAGGCGGTGACCTTGCCCTTGTATTCGGGGGCCCCCGGGAACACCGCGCCCCAGGTGTCGGGGGCGCCCTTGACGACGTCGGTGTTGTACATCAGCAGGTTGGCGCCCCAGCCGTGCGGGATGCCGTACATCTGGCCGTCGACGGAGTTCCACGCCTTGTCCTTGAGGAACGGCGCGATGGTGGCGTAGTTGGGCACCAGCGCGGTGTTCACCGGAGCGACGTCGCCGCCGTAGATCAGCCGCAGCGTCGCGTCACCGGAGGCGGACAGCCCGTCGTACTGACCTGTGCGCATCAGCTGCACCATCTCATCGGAGGTGTTGCCGATCTTGATGTTGACCTTGCAGCCGGTCTCCTTCTCGAAGGGGTGCACCCAGTCGACCTTCGGGTCGTTGGAGCCGTCCTCGGCGTAGCCCGGCCACGCGATGAGGTTCAGCTGACCTTCACCGTTGCCGACCGAGGTGGCCGGCGTCATCTTCGGGGCGGAGCCGGCGTCCGCGCCACCGCCGCTACCGCCGCCCGAGGTGGACTGGCTGGAGCAGCCAGCCAAAACGGTTGCGGCACAGGCGATAGCGATGGTGATTCGGCGGATCATCGGGCTCCTCGGGTTGTTTCGATCACGGTGCGGGGGCAAGGGGACACACGGCGTCATCGGGCCATGCGAGCACGATCGGGGCGTCGTGGGCGATGTCGGAGCCGGTGCGGGCACTGACCAGTGTGGCGTTGAGGCGCTGGCCGGACTCGGTGTCGGCGGCCACCCGGGTCACCGGCCCGGCATAGACCACCTCGGCGACCCGCGCCGGCACGCTGCGCATCCCGGCCGGGACGTCGGCGCCGTCGTCGAGCAGGACCATCCGTTCCGGGCGGATCGCATAGGTGCCGGTTCTGCCGAGCAGGGTCTGGGCGGTAGCGCCGTCGAGCACGTTGGAGGTGCCGACGAAGTCGGCGACGAACCGGTTGACCGGGTTCTCATACACCTCCCGGGCAGCGCCGACCTGCTCGATGCGGCCGTTGTGGAAGACCGCCAGGCGGTCCGACAGCGTCAGCGCCTCGTCCTGGTCGTGGGTGACGATGACGAACGTGATGCCCAATTCGCGCTGAATCGCCTTGAGTTCCACCTGCATCTGTTCGCGCAGTTTGAGGTCGAGTGCACCCAGCGGCTCGTCGAGCAGCAGCACCTTGGGTCGGCCGACCAGCGCGCGGGCCAGCGCCACGCGCTGCTGCTGGCCACCGGAGAGTTGAGCCGGCTTGCGGGTGGCATGGTCGGCGAGGCGCACCATCTCCAGTGCCGCGCCGGCCCGCGTCTTGCGTTCGGATTTCGGAACTCCCTTGACCAGAAGCCCGTATTCGACGTTCTGCGCGACGGTCATATGGGGAAACAGCGCGTAGTCCTGGAAAACGGTGTTGGAATCGCGCTGCGCGGCGGGCAGCGCGGTCACGTCCCGGCCGCCGAGGTGAATCGTTCCGGCCGTGGGCTTTTCGAAGCCGGCGATCATCCGCAGTACGGTGGTCTTGCCCGATCCGGAGGGTCCCAGGATGGCGAACAGTTCGCCGGCACCGACCGTCAGGTCGACGTCGTCGACCGCGACGACCGGGTCGCGCGGGTCGCCGAACTCCTTGCGCACCCCGCGCAACTCGATCTGTGGGTCACCTGGTTCCGGCGGCACGAGATGGATTTTTGCACACCTGCGGGCCTGCGGTGCGGGAGTGCGAACCCACGTCGGCCTGGTCGGGGCCATCCGGATGTGCGCTGGTGGCGTGTAGTGTCTGCTCGCGTGAAAGCGCCGGAGAAGGCGACAGGCAGGAAGGCGGCCCCGAAGAAGGCCGCGCCTGAGAAGGACGCTCCGAAAAAGGCCCGCCCGACGTCGTCGGGCGGTGCGAAACGGGCGGCCGTCGTCAGCACCAAGCCGCAGTTCACCGAGATCAACCTCATCGGGACCCGGCCGATCTCGGACAATTCCGAGTCCCGCGAGGGAACGCCCGTCGACCTGTTCCTGTTGCACACCACCGAAGCGGGCGGCGGGGAGAATCTGATCTCCTACATGGAGATGATGGCCGACCGCTCCTACCACTACGTCGTCGACGACGACGCGCACGGCAACACCGTCTACGACCTGGTCGACACCGACCTGGCCGCGTGGAGCGCCAAAGGCGCCAATCACCGTTCGATCAATCTCGCCTTCGGCTATTCCACCGCCGCGTGGACCGGTGAGCAATGGATCGCCAACGCCCGCAACGCCATCCGGATCGCGGCGTGGCTCGCCGTCCAGGATTGCCGCAAGTACGGCATCCCGGTCGTCGTCAACTCCCCGCCCTATCGCGAGACCGCCGGGATCAGCGACCACAACTTCGCCACGCAGATGCTGCCGGAAACCGGCAACACCCACACCGACGTCGGCCCGGGTTTCCCGTGGGACCTGTTCGCCGCGGACGTCGCATCGTTCACGACAACATCGAAGGGGGCGACATGACCGCACAATGGTTGAGCGGCAGGGGAATTCTGGTCTTAGCAGCCGTCGTGCTCGCCGGGTCGGCTGCGCCGCCGGCCGATGCCGATCCCGGTTCGTATCCGTTCTGCCCACCGAAAGAGAACGCGGACTGCTTCCTGCTGAACCGGGTCAACGAGAAGGTGTTTCCCATCCTGCCGGGGCAGGAGGGGCCGGTGATCGCGAATGCTCACGCGGCATGTGAATTCATGGCCACGGATGCCTCCGGAAGCAATCCGCTGCTGGACTACGGGGTGTGGTTCACCCGTCAACCAGGAGGTAACGCGCTGACCACCGACAGCGCCGCCGACTTCGCGATGTATGCGGCAAAGGCCTACTGCCCCAGGGCACTTCCCTAGCCAAGTACGGCCACGTCCTGACCTGCCGCGTAACGCGCGAGATCGTCGAACCCCTCGGCGTCGGATCCCTGACCCGCCAGGATTGCGGCGTCGCGGGCAGCGATCAGACGAAATCCAGGACCCGCAAGCCTCGTCAGCTGAGGAATCCGGTTGCGGCGTCGACCAATTCCAGCACCGGCTGCGGAAACGTGCCGAGCACGAAGGTGATCGCCAAGGACAGCGCGACGGCCAGGAGCGTCAGGGAACCGGGAGGTAGCACGTCAGGTGCGTCGGCGGGGGGTTCGGTGAAGAACATCAGCATGATCACCCGGACGTAGAAATACACCGCGACCGCGCTGAACATGACGCCGAGCACCACAAGCGGGATGGCGCCGCCGGCCGCGGCGGCGCTGAACACCGCGAACTTGCTGACGAAACCGGACGTCAGCGGGATCCCGGCCAACGACAGCAGGAATGCCGAAAACACCAAGCCGGCAACTGGATAGCGCCGGCCCAGGCCCGCCCACTGGGCCAGTTCGGTTGTTTCCCGGCCATCGCTGCCGCGCACCATGCTGACGAATGCAAACGCCCCCAGCGTCGTGAAGCCATAGGCAGCCAGATAGAACAGCGTGCCCGAGACCCCGGCCGGATTGGCGGCGATCACGCCGGTGAGCAGAAAACCGGTATGCGCCACCGCCGAGTACGCCAGCATGCGCTTGACGTCCTTCTGGGTGATCGCGGTGATGGTGCCCAGCGCCATCGTGATGATGGCGATGGCCCACAGCACCGGTCGCCACTGGTCCTTGAGGTCCGGCACCGCCACGGTGAGCAGCCGCAACAGCGCGCCGAACGCGGCGATCTTGGCGGTGGCGGCCATGAACGCGGTGACCGGTGTCGGGGCGCCCTGGTAGACGTCGGGGACCCAGGCGTGGAACGGTACGGCGCTGACCTTGAAGAGCAGTCCGGCCACCACCAGGGATGTACCGATCAGGGCCAACGTCGGGTCCGGCGCACCCGGGCCGGAACTCGCCCGGATGGCACTGCCGATGCCCGGGAGGCTCAATGTGCCGGCGTACCCGTACAGCAGCGCCATGCCGTACAGAAAGAATGCCGACGAGAACGCGCCGAGGAGGAAGTACTTCAGCGACGCCTCCTGCGAGAGCAGCCGCCGATGCCGGGCGAGCCCGCACATCAGGTACAGCGGTAGCGACAGGACTTCCAGGGCGATGAAGGCGGTCAGCAGGTCGTCGGCGGCCGGGAACACCAACATGCCGCCGACGGCGAACATCGTGAGCGGGAACACCTCGGTCTGTGCGACTCGCGCTCTGACCGCGAGCGCCTCGGCCGCACCGCCCGGCACGGTTGATGCCTGCGGGGTGAAGGCGTCCAAACCTCCGGTGCCCGATGCGGATTCGGCTCCGCCGCCTCCGCCTTGGCGCTCGCCGATCAGCAGGATCGCCAGCGCCGACACCAGCAGGATCGTGCCTTGCAGAAACAACGCTGGCTTGTCCACGGCCACCGCACCGACCGCCGCCAACCGGCCCGCGTCCGCGCCGAGTGACCGATACACGGCGACCACCGCGCCGAACGCCGCCAGCAGGCCGGCCAGGCTCAGCGCCATCTGGGCGGGGTAGCGGAGCCGGCGGGGGGCGAACGCCTCGACGAGCACCCCGGCAACCGCGACGCCGAAGACGATGAGGATCGGCGAGAGGAGTCCGTATTCGATGCTCGGCGCGGTCATTTCGACGCTCCCAGCGTCGCGATCATTTCGACGCTCCCAGCGTCGGTGCAGGGTCGGTCTGATGGATCTGGGTGAGGGTGTGGGCGACGGCGGGAGTGATCACGTCCAGGGCGGGCTTCGGATAGATACCGAGCACGATCAGCAGCACGATGAGCGGGGCCACCGCCAGCAGTTCACGGGGCCGCAGATCGGTGAGTTCCTCGTTTCCGTCGGACGTCGGGCCGGTCATTATCCGCTGGTACATCCACAGCACGTAGACCGCGGAGAGCACCAGTGCCAGCGCGGCTAGTACGGCGAACACCGGGTAGCGGGTGAATGTGCCGATCAGCACCAGGAATTCACTGATGAACGGGGCCAGCCCGGGAAGCGAGAGGGTGGCCAGCCCGGCCACCAGGAAGGTGCCCGCCAGCACCGGGGCCACCCGCTGCACGCCGCCGTAGGCGGCGATCAGCCGGGTACCGCGGCGGCTGACAAGGAATCCGGCGATGAGAAACAGTGCCGCGGTGGAAATTCCGTGGTTGACCATGTAGAGCGTGGAGCCGGACTGGCCCTGGCTGGTCATGACGAAGATGCCCAGGATGATGAAGCCGAAGTGGCTGATCGAGGTGTAGGCGATCAGCCGCATCACATCGGTCTGCCCGATCGCCAGGATCGCGCCGTAGATGATGCCGATCACGGCCAGCGCGATCACCACCGGCCGGAACAGCGTTGCGGATTCCGGAAAGAGCGGCAAGCAGTAGCGCAGCATGCCGAACGTGCCGACCTTGTCCATCACCGCCATCATCAACACCGCCGAGGCGGGGGTGGCCTGCACCGCGGCGTCGGGCAGCCAGCGGTGCAGCGGCCACAGCGGGGCTTTGACGGCGAACGCGAACAGGAAACCGAGGAACAACGCGTGGGCCACCCCGGGCTGGATGACGAACCGGCCGTTCGACACCGCGTCGGTGATCGCGCGAACGTCGAAGGTGCCGTGGTCGAATGCCTTGCTGTTGGCGGTCACCACGTACAACCCGACGACAGCCGCCAGCATGATCAGACCGCCGAAGAGGTTGTACAGCAAGAACTTCACCGCCGCGGCCCCGGAGCGGGCGCGGTCATCGCCGCCGAACACTCCGATGAGGAAGTACATCGGGATGAGCATCGCCTCGAACAACACGTAGAACAGCAGGATGTCCAGTGCGGCCAGGGACAGCAGCACCATCGCTTCGACGCTGAGCATCAACGCGATGTAGCCGTGGGTGCTGCGGCCGGACAGCCCGGTGCGGTGATCGGCGTCGTTCCACCCGGCGATGAGCAGCAGCGGCATCAGCACGGCGGTGAGCACCACCAGAGCCAGCGCGATGCCGTCCAGGCCGAGGGTGTACCCGGCGCCGAAATCGGATATCCAGGAACGGTGTTCGATGAACTGGTAGCGCGGACCGGCCGGGTCGAACCGTACGGCGAGCGTCAGCGCGATCAGCAGCACCCCGACCGAGAACGCCAGCCCCAGGTACTTCACCGCGCCGCGCATCGAGGACGGCAGCCCGATGACGACAAGTGCGCCCAGCAGGGGCAGCGTCCACAGTGCCGTCAGGAGGGGGGCCGTCAGCATCCCCGTCACCGCCACATCGCCGCGAGGAGGACCGCGCCGGCGAACAGTGCGGTGCCGACGAGCATGGACAACGCGTAGCTGCGGGCAAACCCGGTCTGCAGTCCGCGCAGGCCATCGGAGATCCGCCCGACCCCGTGCGCCAGACCGGTCACCGAGCCGTCGATGGCGGTGTCGTCGACGGCGACCATGGCCCGGGTGAGCAGCTGACCGCCCCGCATGAACACCGCTTCGTTGACGGCGTCGCCGTAGAGGTCGCGGCGGGCGGCGACGGTCAGCGCCGAAACGTCCCGCGGCGCCGTGCGCGGAACGTCGGCGGCGTAGCGGCGGTAGGCGATCAGCACTCCGACGGCGACGACGCCCAACGCAAGCGCCGTCGTCACCCACGCCGGGATTCCGTGCTCGGACTCGGCCGAGCCCACGACGGGCTCCAGCCAGGTGCTCAGCGTCCCGCCGAGGCTCAGCAGCGCACCCGCTCCGACCGAGCCGAGCGCCAGCACCACCATCGGCGCCGTCATGCTTCCCGGAGACTCGTGGGGATGAGCGTTCGGTTCCCACCGGCGCTGCCCGAAGAAGGTCATCAGCATCACCCGGGTCATATAGAACGCGGTGATCCCCGCCCCCAGCAGCGCCGCCCCGCCGAGCAGCCAGCCGCGCAAACCGCCTGCGTTCACGGCGGTTTCGATGATCGCGTCCTTGGAGAAGAACCCGGCGAACGGCGGCACCCCGATGATGGCGAGATAGCCCAGCCCGAAGGTGATGAAGGTGATCGGCATGACGGCGCGCAGGCCGCCGTAACGGCGCATGTCGGTCTCGTCATTCATGCCGTGCATCACCGAACCGGCGCCCAGGAACAGCCCGGCTTTGAAGAAGCCGTGGGTGAGCAGATGCAGGATCGCGACCGCGTACCCGGCCGGACCGAGACCGGCGGCCAGCACCATGTAGCCGATCTGGCTCATGGTCGAGGCGGCCAGTGCCTTCTTGATGTCGTCTTTGGCGCAGCCGATGATCGCACCGAACAGCAGCGTGACCGCGCCGACGGTCACCACCGCGGTCTGCGCCGCCGGGGCGAAGTTGAAGATCGGCCCGGATCGCACGATGAGGTACACCCCGGCGGTCACCATGGTGGCGGCGTGGATGAGCGCCGACACCGGGGTGGGGCCCTCCATGGCGTCGCCCAGCCAGGACTGCAACGGCACCTGGGCGCTCTTGCCGCAGGCGCCGAGCAGCAGCAGCAGGCCGACGACGTTGAGTGTCGCGTCGCTCATCTGCGGCGTGGCGGCGAACACCGCGCGGTAGCCCACCGACCCGACGGTCGCGAATAGCACCATCAGCGCGATGGCCAGGCCGGTGTCGCCGACGCGGTTGACGACGAACGCCTTCTTGGCCGCCGCCGCCGCACTGGGCTTGTACGACCAGAAACCGATCAGCAGATACGACGCCAGGCCGACGCCTTCCCAGCCGGTGTAGAGGCCGAGGTAGTTGTCGGCCAGCACGAGCAGCAGCATGGCGGCGACGAAGAGGTTCAGGTACGCGAAAAACCTTCTGCGGCCTGGGTCCTCGGCCATGTAGCCGATCGAGTAGACGTGGATGAGCGCGCCCACCCCGGTGATCAACAGCACGAAACACATCGACAGCGCGTCGAGCAGCAGCCCGAAATCGACCCGCAGCGCGCCGACCGGAACCCAGGAGAACAGGGTGTGCTGAACCGTCCGCTGGTCTGCCGGCATGCCGAGCAGATGGACGAAAAGGATTGCGCCGCAGACGAAGGAGCCGACCACTGCGGCGCAGGCAAGTAGGTGCCCCCACGCGTCGGTGGCCCGGCCGCCCAGCAGCAGCACCGCGGCGCCCGCCAGGGGCAGCGCGATAGTCAGCCACAACAGGGTCGTCATGATCGGCGCCCCTCCATCAATTCCTGAGCAGGTGCGACTCGTCCACGTCGGCATTGCGACGGGTGCGGAAGATGGCGACGATGATGGCCAGCCCGACCACCACTTCACAGGCGGCGACCACCATCGTGAAGAAGGCCACGGCCTGGCCGTCGAGGCGGCCGTGCATCCGGGCGAAGGTGACGAAGGCCAGGTTGCCGGCGTTGAGCATCAGCTCGACGCACATGAACATGACGATCGCGTTGCGCCGCAACAGCACCCCGGCCGCGCCGATGGTGAACAAAAGTGCTGACAGGTAGAGGTAGTGCGCCGGGTTCATGTTCGGCCTCTGATGGTGGCGCTGACCGAGGACTCGTCGTCGGATCCGTCGGGCAGCCGGGCCTGGGTGTCGACGGCATTGCGCCGCGCGTACACGCCGGGGTTGGGCATCGGTGTGGCACGCCCGCCGTTGCGGAATCGTTCGATGGATATCTCGCGCTGGGTTTTCCGGGGCTCCAGGCGTTCCCGGTGGGCCAGCACCATCGCCCCCAGCGCTGCGGTGATGAGCAACGCGCTGGTCAGTTCGAACGCCCACAGGTCGCGGGTGAAAATCTCGGTGGCCAGGCCCTGCACGTTGCCGTCCCGGTTCGCATCGGCCAGGCCGGTGAACCCACCGGTCACCCCCGACCCGATACCGGCGATCAGCAGCACCCCGAAGCCCAGACCGGCTAGCAGGGCGGCGATACGTTGGCCCCGAATCGTTTCCACCAGCGACTGGGCCGAATCGACGCCGATCATCATCAGCACGAACAGGAACAGCATCATCACCGCGCCGGTGTAGACCACCACCTGCACGACGCCGAGGAACAACGCGTCCTGCGCGACGTAGATGATGGCCAGCGCGATCATCGTCGTGGCCAGGCCCAGCGCCGAGTAGACCGCCTTGGGTGCGGCGACCACGCCGATGGCGCCGGCCACCGCGATGGTGCTCAGCACCCAGAAGGCGATCGCCTCGCCGGTCATGGCTCCTGCCCAGGGGCTCGGCTGATGTCACCCAGCACGTTGCCCAGGTAGTAGTCGTCGTCGGTCATACCGGGTGCCATCGGATGCGGCGGTGCCGCCATGCCGGGCTGCAGCCGGGCGAGCAGTTTGTCCTTGCCGTAGATCAGGTCGCCGCGATTGTCGTCGGTCATCTCGTAGTCGTTGGTCATGGTGAGTGCCCGGGTCGGGCAGGCCTCGATGCACAACCCGCAGCCGATGCAGCGCAGATAGTTGATCTGGTACACCCGGCCGTAGCGCTCGCCGGGGGAGTAGCGCTCGGTCTCGGTGTTATCCGCGCCCTCGACGAAGATGGCGTCGGCCGGGCAGGCCCACGCGCACAGCTCGCACCCGATGCACTTCTCCAAGCCATCGGGATAGCGGTTGAGCTGGTGGCGACCGTGGTAACGCGGCGCGGTAGCCCCCGGGTGCTCCGGGTACTGCTCGGTGATCGGCTTCTTGAACATCGTCGAGAGCGTCACGCCGAATCCGGCTACCGCGTCGACAAACTTAGGACGTTGCATGGGCGGTCTCTTTCGACGGCAGCGGCGGCACCGGAAATCCCCCGGGGGCCGGCTTTGGCGGCGGCGGGGTGGTGCGGCGGGTGAACCTGCGCCGCAGCGCATTGAACCCCAGGAGTGCGGCGAGTAGCGCCCCGGCGGCGACCAGGCTGGGGATCACCCCGGTGAGGTGCGCGGCTCGCAGGCACGCCACGGTGAGGATCCACACCAGAGACACCGGGATCAGCACCTTCCAGCCCAAAGCCATGAACTGGTCGTAGCGCAGTCGGGGCAGGGTGGCCCGCAGCCACATGAAGACGAACAGGAACACCCAGACCTTGCCGATGAACCACAGCAGCGGCCACCAGCCGGAATTGGCGCCGTCCCACAGGCTGATCGGCCAGGGCGCACGCCAGCCGCCGAGGAACAGCGTCGTCGCCAGCGCCGAGACCGTCGTCATGTTGACGTACTCGGCCAGGAAGAACATGGCGAACTTCAGCGACGAGTACTCGGTGTGGAAGCCGCCGACGAGTTCGCCCTCCGCCTCCGGCAGGTCGAACGGGGCGCGGTTGGTCTCCCCGACCATCGCCGTGGCGTACACCGCGAACGACGGCAACAGCAGCAGGATGTACCAGGTATGGCTCTGGGCGGCAACGATTCCCGACGTCGACATGGTCCCCGAATGCAGAAACACCGCGGCGAAGCACAGCGCCATGGCGATCTCGTAGGACACCACCTGGGCGCTGGAGCGCAAGGCGCCCAGCAGCGGATAGGTGGACCCCGACGCCCAGCCCGCCAGCACGATGCCGTACACCCCGATCGAGGTGATCGCCAGCACGTAGAGCACCCCGGCCGGCAGATCGGTCAGCTGCAGTGGCGTCTGGTGGCCGAACACCGAGACCACCGGGCCCAACGGCATGACGGCGAAGCCCAGGATCGCGGTGACCACCGAAATCACCGGCGCCAGAAGGTAAATGGGACGGTCCACACCGGCGGGCACCAGGCCCTCCTTGAGGGCCAGCTTGATGCCGTCGGCCAGTGACTGCAGCAGGCCGAACGGCCCGACCCGGTTAGGGCCGTAGCGCATCTGCATGCGGCCCAGCAGCTTTCGCTCGACCAGGATCGCCACCAGCACCGTCAGCAACAGGAAGACGAAAATCCCGAGCGCCTTGGCCAGCATCAGCCACCACGGGTCCTGGCCGAAGACCGTCATGTCCGGGTAGTTCTCCCCAGCGCCGTTCACGAGGACCCCCCAGCCTCGAGGCGGACGACGGCACCCGGACCGACACCGAGATCGCGGTGCACCACACAGCCGGGGGAGTTCAGCGGCAACCAGACCACGCCGTCGGGCATCTCGGTGATCACCAGCGGCAGGGTCACCGCGCCGCGCCACGTCGACACCCTCACCGTGGCGGGGGCGCCGATGTCGACAGCGGTCGTCGCCGACATCCGAGCCACCGGCGGGCGGGCGGTCCCGGCCAGGTGCGGCTCGCCGTCTTGTAATCGACCGTTGTCCAGCAACATTCGCCAGCTGGCCAGCACCGCCTCCCCATGCTCGGGTCGCGGCGCGGCCGGTGCGGGCAGGTTCGGTATCGACCGGCGCGGGCCGTCCCAGACGCCCACGGCACGCATCTCGTCGAGCGCCTGGCCGGCGGAGCGCACCCCCAGATCAACGCCGAGTTCGTCGGCGAGGGCGGCCAGCACCCGCAAATCCGATGCCGCTTCGGTGGTCAATGCGGCGTCGAACGGACGCAACCGGCCCTCCCAGTCGAGGAACGAACCGTCTTTCTCGGCGACGGGCGCCACCGGGAAGACGACATCGGCCAGTTCGGTCACCGCCGACTCCCGCAACTCCAGGCTGACCACGAAGCCGGCCGCCCCGATCGCCGCGAGAGCCGCGTCCGGGTCGGCCAGATCCGACGGGTCGACGCCGCCGACGAGCAGAGCGTCGAGGTCGCCGGATGCCGCCGCCGAGAGGATCGCGCTGGTGTCCCGGCCGGGGGTGGCGGGCAGGTCGTCGACGTTCCAGGCCCGGCTGAAATGCTGGCGCGCAACGGAATCGGCGATCGGGTGCCCACCGGGAAGCAGCGTCGGCAGACAGCCCGCCTCCACCGCCCCGCGATCACCGGCCCGCCGCGGGACCCAGGCCAGCCGGACATCGGCGTCCTTTGCGAGCCGGGCGACCGCCGACAGCGCACCGGGCGAGGTGGCCAGGCGCTCGCCGGCAAGGATGATCGCACCGGCGGGCAGACGACCGGCGAGACTGTCCAGGACCGCGGCCTCCCCGCCGGGGACCGTGGCGACGAGCCTGGCGTTGAGCTTGATCGAACCGCGGGAGGCGAACGGGGCGACGGAGACGATGGGAAGGCCGCGGGTGCGAACGGACTTGCGCAGCCGCAGGAAGACGATGGGGGATTCGTCCTCGGGCTCGAATCCGGCCAGTACCACCATGGACGCTGCGCTCAGCGCGGCGTAGCTGAGGCCCGGCTGACCGGCGACGCGGGCCGTCAGGAAGTCGGCCTCCTCCGCCGAGTGCGGCCGGGACCGGAAGTCGATGTCGTTGGTGTGCAGTGCGATTCGGGCGAACTTGGCGTATGCGTAGGCGTCTTCGACGGTGGACCGCCCACCTACCAGTACCCCGACGCGCCGGCTCGCCAGCCCAGAGGCGGCTCGCGCGATGGCCTCCGGCCACGACGCCGGGCGCAGCACTCCGTCCTCGCGCACCAGCGGGGTGGTGATCCGATCCCCGACGCGGGTGTAGGCGAACGCCCACCGGCCCTTGTCGCAGTTCCACTCCTCGTTGACGTTCGGGTCGTCACCGGCCAGCCGCCGTAGCACCACACCGCGTCGATGATCGGTGCGCTGCGCGCACCCCGACGCACAGTGCTCGCAGACACTGGGGGAGGACACCAGATCGAAGGGACGGGCCCGGAACCGGTAGGCCGTGCCGGTGAGCGCGCCGACCGGGCAGATCTGCACCGTGTTGCCGCTGAAGTAGGAGTCGAACGACTCGCCGGTCGCGATGCCGACCTGTTGGCGCGCACCCCGTTCCAGCAGGGCGATCGACGGGTCCCCGGCGATCTCGGCGGCGAACCGGGTGCAGCGCGCACACAGCACGCAGCGTTCCCGGTCCAGCAGCACTTCGTTGGACAGGCTGATCGGTTTCGGGAAGGTCCGTTTGACGTCGGCGAAGCGGGTTTCGGCCCGGCCGCTCGACATGGCCTGGTTCTGCAGCGGGCATTCCCCGCCCTTATCGCAGACCGGGCAGTCCAGGGGGTGGTTGATCAGCAGCAGTTCCATCACGCCCTGCTGGGCTGAGGCGGCGGCCTCTGAGGTGAACTGGGTGCGCACCACCATCCCGTCGGTCACCGTCGTGGTGCAGCTCGCCATTGGCTTTCGCTGGCCTTCGATCTCCACCAGGCACTGCCGGCACGCACCCACCGGATCGAGCAGCGGATGGTCGCAGAACCGGGGGATCTGCACCCCGATCAGTTCAGCGGCCCGAATCACCAAGGTGCCCTTGGGAACCGAGAGCGTGGCGTCGTCGATGGTGACGGTGACCAGATCGGTCCCGGTTCGGGTCTCGGGTGCCTGCGTCATCGGCCCACCGCTTCGGGCGCGACCAGCATCGAGGCGTGCGGGTCGAACGGGCAGCCACCGCCCAGGTGCGCCTCGTATTCGGCGCGAAACCACTTCAGCGAGCTGATGATCGGGGAGGCGGCGCCATCGCCCAGCGCGCAGAACGACTTGCCCGCAATGGCGTCGGAGATGTCGAGCAGCTTTTCCAGGTCCTCGCTTACAGCGCGCCCGGTCTCCAGCCGCTCGTAGATCTGGGCCAGCCAGTACGTGCCTTCGCGGCACGGCGTGCACTTTCCGCACGACTCGTGAGCGTAGAACTGCGTCCAGCGCCGCACCGCCCGCACCACGCAGGTCGTCTCGTCGAAGATCTGCAGCGCCTTGGTGCCCAGCATCGAGCCCACCGACGCCATGCCCTCGTAATCCAAAGGCACGTCGAGATGTTCGGCGGTCAACAGGGGAGTCGACGATCCTCCGGGCGTCCAGAACTTCAGCTCATGCCCGGTCCGCACACCGCCGGCGCAGTCGAGCAGTTCGCGCAAGGTGATCCCCAATGGCGCCTCGTACTGCCCGGGCCGGGTGACGTGACCGGATAGCGAGTACAGCGTGAAGCCGGGGGACTTCTCGGTGCCCATGGCCTTGAACCAGTCGACGCCGTTGACCATGATCGGCGGCACGCTGGCGATGGATTCGACGTTGTTCACCACCGTCGGGCAGGCGTAGAGACCGGCGACGGCCGGGAACGGCGGACGCAGCCGCGGCTGCCCGCGCCGGCCCTCCAGAGAATCGAGCAGCGCGGTCTCCTCGCCGCAGATGTACGCACCGGCACCGGCATGCACGATCAGGTCCAGGTCGTATCCCGAGCCGAGGATGTCGGGGCCGAGGAAGCCGGCCTGGTACGCCTCAGCGACCGCAGCCTGCAGGCGGCGCAGCACCGGGACCACCTCGCCGCGCAGGTAGATGAAGGCGTGCCGGGCGCCGATCGCGTAGGCGGCGATGATCGCGCCTTCGACCAGGAAGTGCGGGGTGGTCAGCAGCAGGGGCATGTCTTTGCAGGTGCCCGGTTCGGACTCGTCGGCGTTGACGACGAGGTACTTCGGCTTGGCCGACGTGCGGTCGATGAACGACCACTTGGTGCCGGTCGGGAATCCTGCACCGCCGCGGCCGCGCAGCCCGGAGTCCTTGATCTCGGCGACGACGGCGTCCGGCGTCATGGTCAGCGCCCGACGCAGGCCGAGGTATCCGTCATGGCGCAGATAGGTCTGCATCGTCCAGGGCTGCGGCGAGTCCCAGAACCGGCTGAGGACGGGGGTCAGCACGGCTGCTCCTTGGAGACGTGCAACCCGGCCAGCGTCGCCGGCCCCGGGCCGCTGTCGTCGACGGCCGGTGTGCCGAGTCCGGCCAGTGTGCGGGCCGTCTCCCGGAAGCGGCACAGGGGCGCGCCGCGGGTGGGCTCCACGGTCTGCCCGGACCGCAGCGCATCGACCAGATTCTTTGCGCTGGAGGGAGTTTGGTTGTCGAAGAACTCCCAGTTGACCATCACGACCGGAGCATAGTCGCAGGCGGCGTTGCACTCGATGTGTTCGAGCGTGATGAGTCCGTCGGCGGTGGTCTGGCCGGGATGCACCCCGAGTTCGCTCTCCAGCGTCTCCAGGATCGCGTCGCCGCCCATGACTGCGCACAGTGTGTTGGTGCACACCCCGATCAGGTAGTCCCCGGTGGGGGTTCGCCGGTACATCGAGTAGAACGTCGCCACGGCGCTCACTTCGGCGTCGGTGAGCCCGAGTTGGCCTGCGCAGAAGGAGATTCCGGCCGCAGTGAGGTAGCCGTCCTCGGCCTGGACCAGGTGCAGCAACGGCAGCAGGGCTGATCGTGGCTCGGGGTAGCGCGCGATGACGGTCGCCGCATCGGCGGACAGTCGCTCGGCGATGTCGGCGGGATAGGACGCCGGCCCGCCGATCGGTGGGCCGGGTTCGTCGGGTCGGGGGCCAAGGACGAGGTCGACGCTCATCGGATCACTCCGCTCTTCGCGCAGGCGCTCATCGGTCGACACCATGTCTGATTGGGTCGACGCTCTTCGCGCAGGCGCTCATCGGTCGACACCATGTCTGATTGGGTCGACGCTCTTCGCGCAGGCGCTCATCGGTCGACACCGCCCATCACCGGGTCGATCGACGCCACCGCGGCGATCACGTCGGCCACCATCCCGCCCTCGCACATCGCCGCCACCGCTTGAAGATTCGTGAACGACGGGTCGCGGTAGTGCACCCGGTAGGGCCGGGTGCCGCCGTCGGACACCATGTGCACACCGAGTTCGCCGCGCGGGGACTCCACCGCGGTGTACACCTGACCGGCCGGCACCCGGAACCCCTCGGTGACGATCTTGAAGTGATGGATCAGGCCTTCCATGGACTTCCCCATGATCCGGGCGATGTGGGCCGGCGAGTTGCCCAAACCGTCCGGGCCCAGTTCCAGATCGGCCGGCCAGGCCAGTTTCCGGTCCTCGATCATCACCGGGCCCGGCTCAAGGCGCTGCAGGCACTGGGCGATGATCTTCAGCGACTCGTGCATCTCGCCGACCCGGATCAGGTAGCGGCCGTAGCAGTCGGCGGTGTCGGTGGTGATGACGTCGAAATCGTAAGTCTCGTAACCACAGTAGGGTTGGGTCTTGCGCAGGTCGTGCGGCAGGCCGGTGGAGCGCAGCACCGGACCGGTGACGCCCAGCGCCATGCAGCCGGTGAGGTCGAGGTATCCGATGCCCTGGGTGCGGGCCTTCCAGATGTAGCTCTCGGTGAGCAGTGATTCGAGTTCGCGCAGCCGGCCGGGCAGGATCTTGAGCAGTTCGGCCACCCGTTGCGGGCCGTCGTCGGGCAGGTCGGCGGCCAGGCCGCCGGGGCGGATGTAGGCGTTGTTCATCCGCAGGCCGGTGATCGCCTCGAACAGCGTCAGGATCAGTTCGCGTTCCCGGAAGCCGAAGAACATCGGCGTCATCGCGCCGAGTTCCATGCCGCCGGTGGCCAGTGCCACCAGGTGCGACGAGATCCGGTTGAACTCCATGAGCATCACCCGGATCACCGAGGCGCGCTCGGGGATGTCGTCGGTGATCCCCAGAAGGCGTTCCACCCCAAGGCAGTACGCGGTCTCGTTGAAGAACGGCGACAGGTAGTCCATCCTGGTGACGAAGGTGACACCCTGCGTCCAGTTCCGGTATTCCAGGTTCTTCTCGATGCCGGTGTGCAGAAAGCCGATGCCGCAACGGGCTTCGATGATCGTCTCGCCCTCGATCTCCAGGATCAGCCGCAGCACCCCGTGGGTGGACGGGTGCTGCGGACCCATGTTGACCACGATGCGTTCGCCGGCCATACCGTCTTTGGCGGCGGCGACGATCTCGTCCCAGTCCTGGCCGCCCAGCACGATGACGGGATCCGGCTCGAAAGATTGGGCGGGCATCAGCGGTAGGACCTTCGCTGATCCGGCGGCGGGATCTGCGCGCCGTGAAACTCCACCGGCACTCCGCCCAGCGGGTAGTCCTTGCGCTGCGGATGCCCCACCCAGTCGTCGGGCATCTCGATCCGTGTCAGCCCCGGATGGCCGTCGAAGATGATGCCGAAGAAGTCGTACGTCTCGCGCTCGTGCCAGTCGCACGTCGGGTAGACGGCGAACAACGACGGAATGTGCGGATCGTCGTCCGGGCAGGCCACCTCCAGATGGATCCGCCGATTGTGGGTGATCGACATCAGCGGGTAGAAGGCGTGCAGTTCCCGTCCGGCATCGTCGGGGTAGTGCACTCCCGATACGCCGCAACACAATTCGAACCGTAGGGCTTCGTCATCGCGCAGTGCCCAGGCCACCGCGGGCAGGTGTTCGCGGGCGATGTGCAGAGTCAACTGGTCGCGGTAGACCACCACGCGTTGCACCGCGGTGTCGAAACCTCCGGAGCCGAGCGCCCCGTCCAGTACCGCGCCCAGCCGGTCGACGACGTCGTCGAAGTACCCGCCGTAGGGGCGTTCGCTGCTGCCCGGCAGGGTGACCGGCCGGACCAGACGGCCGTACCCGGAGGTGTCGCCGCTGCCGTTTCCGCCGAACATGCCACGGCGCACACCGATGACTTCAGGGTCCTCGCCGGGCTGGGCCGACTCCCGGGTCGCTTCGCTCCTGCCCTCCGGGTTCATCGCAGCAGCCCTTTGAGTTCCAGGGTGGTGGGCGCGGCCAGCGCGGCCTTCTCCGCGGCGGCGATCGCCTCGGCGCGGTGCACCCCGAGCGGCATCTCGGCGATCTTGGCGTGCAGCGCGAGGATCGCATTGAGCAGCATCTCGGGCCGCGGGGGGCAGCCCGGCAGGTAGATGTCCACCGGCACCACGTGATCGACGCCCTGGACAACCGCGTAGTTGTTGAACATCCCGCCGCTGGAGGCGCACACCCCCATGGCCAGCACCCATTTCGGTTCGGCCATCTGGTCGTAGACCTGGCGCAGCACCGGCGCCATCTTCTGGCTGACCCTTCCGGCCACGATCATCAGGTCGGCCTGCCGCGGCGTCGCCGAGAACCGCTCCATCCCGAAGCGGGCGATGTCGAACCGCGGGCCGGCCGTCGCCATCATCTCGATGGCGCAGCACGCCAATCCGAACGTCGCCGGCCACAACGATCCGGCCCGGACGAACCCGGCCACCTTCTCCACCGTGGACAGCAGGATGCCGCCCGGCAGTGACTCCTCTAATCCCATTCCAGCCCACCCCGGCGCCATACGTAGGCATACGCCACAAACACCGTCGCCATGAAGATCGCCATCTCCACCAGGGCGAAGGTGCCCAGCCGATCGAACGAGACCGCCCAGGGATAGAGGAATACGATCTCGATGTCGAAGACGATGAACAACATCGCGGTCAGGTAGTACTTGATCGGGAAGCGCTGCCCGGTCCCATCCAGTCCGCCACTGCCCGACATCGGCTCTATGCCGCACTCGTAAGCCGACAGCTTGGCCCGGTTGTACCGGCGCGGACCCACGACCAGTGCGATCACCACCGACACCACCGAGAACACCGAGGCGATCCCACCAAGAATCAGGATCGGGGTGTAGAGGCTCATGGATTCCCGCTCCTCGTCAGCACGAGAGATGTGATCTGAAGCACAGCCTAGCCGCGGGTCACCCGCTCGACGACCGCAACAGGCCGACGACCGTGTGCCCGAGCCGGATCGGGTCGATCGGGTGGGGCACCGCAGCCTCCGCCCGCGACCAGCTGGCCAGCCAGGCGTCGTCGGCGCGTCCGGTGAGCAGCAGAACCGGCGGGCAGTCGGCGATCTCGTCCTTGAGCTGTTTGGCGATCCCGATCCCACCGAACGGGGACGATTCGCCGTCGAGGATCACCAGGTCGAAGCCGCCGCGATCCATCAGGGAGATCACCATCGGTCCGGTGGCGACGTCGGTGTAGGTCAGCTCGGGAAGGTCCGGGTGCACCCGCTCTCCCAAGGCCCGCCGGACCTGCTCGCGAGTACGGGCGTTGCTGCTGTAGTTCAAGATGTGCAGCGCGACCACAGGGGACGATGCTACGGCGGATCGCCCGGTGAGCGGGTGAATACGCCCCCGATGGGCGATGTCCGCCTCGGCATCCGGTGAGTCGGTCAGAGTTCCCGGGCCAGCGGCGTCAGATCGGCGGGATCGAGGTACTCGTCGATCCGGGTAATCAGCCCGTCGTCGCCGACCCTGACCACCAGGCAGGCACGGAACGTCAATTCGGTACCGACCTTGCCGCGGGCGTGCAGCAGGTGCTGCTGGACGAAGCCACCGTCGAAAAACTGTCGGTCCAGCACCTCGTAGCGGCGCTCGACCGTGATGGCGACGAACCACTCAAGGACCGCCAACGCCCGCGTCTTGTCTCGTTCCCGGCCGCCGCCCAGGCGCCACACGACGATGTCGTCGGCCCACAGCGCGGCCAGGGCTGTGCCGTCTCCGTGCTCAATGGCTGAGAACAATGCGTCGGCCACGTGGTTGATCTGTCCGGGGTTCGTCATGGTGTTCATCGTCGGACACCGACGCGGATGCGCCAAGGGGGCGAGCCGGTGCCCTAATCAGTCGCGTAGCCGGGATGGGATATCGCTAAGCGATGACCGACCAAAGTCCGCAGGCAGGTGATGAGTTCTTCCTCACGTCCGTCACATTCGCCTCTGCGGATCGATGCGGCGAGATCGCCTTCGTCTGCGAACCCCAAGGCGGCCAGAGCGTCGCGCGGCTGTGCCGAAGATTGTTCCAGCAGTTCGCGTTCCACGATCCGCAATGCGTTCGCTGCAACGAGCGCGTGGAAGTTCACCGCTCCGCAGGTGGCGGCCCGCACCTCGCCCTCGAGGAATTCCGCCACGGCGGCGACCAGTTCAGTCGCTGTGGGTCTGCCAGTGAGGTCGCTCATGATGTGCGTTCCAATAGGTCCAGGATGTCCCACTCGTTCTCGCAGACGCGGCGCCCGATGGCGGCGAGCTCCACTGACCGGGTCTGCCCGGACAGGTGGCGTTCGGCCTGATACCGGCAGATGATTCCCCACTTCAGCGTTCCCAGCACCAGCCACCAGTGCAGCGCATCGCGGTCGACGGCGGATCCGCCGGCCTGCTCATAGGCAAAGACGAATTCCTCGACGGTTCCCAGACCGCCGGCGGCCAGGCCGGCCGGGGCGCCGAAGCGCCAGGCCCGGACACAGAACCACGCGAGGTCCTCGTGGATATCGCCGATGTGGACGGCCTCCCAGTCCAACACCGCGGCGAGCACCGGCCCCGCCGAGGACGGCCCCAGACCCTCGACGATCACATTGCCCATCCGAAAGTCGCCGTGTACCAATGTCCGCGGGCCGGCGGCGGGCCGATTGCCGAGCAGCCAGCGGAATGCCCACTCGAAGGTTGCGGTGGTGTCGCCGAGTTCGTCGAGGCGCCGCCGCCACTCAGCCGGTTCATCGCGCTCGGTGAGTTCGCGGGCATCGCTGCGCGCCCGGTGGATGGCCGCGAGGGCCTGACCGCACTGGGTCAGCAGCCGGGCACGGCCCGCATCGTCGAGTTGCCGCTGGATCCTGCGGACGATCGTCTCGCCGGCGATCTCGTCGCAGATCAGAAACGGACTGCCCAGCGCTGCAGCCGAATTCGAGGCAACCAGGATGTGCGGCACCGGAGCGCCCGCTTCCGCCGCCGCGGCCTGCACCGCGGCCTCGAGTTCCATGCTTGCGAACTGCGCGTCGGCGGTCGGCGCCGACCGCAGGATCAGCGCGCGCCGCCCCGATTTGGTGACCGCGTCGAAAGCCGACGTGATGCGGCTGGCGCCGCCGGTGAGTGTCCGAAGGTTCTCCACCACGACGTCGTCGCCGAGCACCGGTCTGAGAACCTGCGCCAGCGGGTCTTTCACCCCTGGTCTTTTCTTGGCTGGCCGAACTTGAACATTCGCTGGGCCACTCGTCGCATCTGGATCTCCTCGGCGCCCTCGGTGATCCGGTAGCGGCGGTGATGGCGGTAGATGTGTTCGAACGGCTCGTGGCGGCTGTAGCCGATGCCGCCGTGGATCTGCATGGCCCGGTCGGCGGCCTCGCACACCAGCCGATTGGCCCGGTAGTTTGCCATCGACACCTTGTCGGAGACCTGCATGTGGTGGTTGCGGTCCAATTCCGATGCCGCGTAGTAGACCAGCAGCCGCACCATCTGGGCTTCGGTCTGCAGTTCCACCAGCGGCCACTGCACGGCCTGATTGACCGCCAGGGGTTTGCCGAACGTGATGCGCTGCCGGGCGTAGTCGACGGCCCGGTCGATGCAGTACTGCGCCGCGCCCAGGCTGCTGGCGGCCTGCCGGATCCGGTTCTCGTGCAGGAACGTCTGGGCCACCTCCAGGCCGTGGTCGACTTCGCCGAGCACCGCGTCGAGGGGCAGGCGCACGTCCTTCAGCACCACCTCGCCGTGATCGCTGGGCATGTTGAACGTCCACCAGTAATACGGAACGGTGAACCCGGGAGCGTCGCATGGCACCAGGAACGCGGTGATGCCCACCGCCTGCCCGGGCTCGCCGGAGGTCCGGGCGAACACCAGGTCATGGGTCGCTCGGTGCACGCCGGTGTTCCACCGTTTGGAGCCGTTGATCACCCATCCGGAATCGGGGGAGTCGCCGTCGCGCACCGCCGTCGTCTCCAGCCAGGTGGCGTCGGAGCCGTGGTCGGGCTCGGTGAGGCCGAAGGCCATGGACCGCTTGCCGGTCAGCATTCCCTCGATCCACTCGGCCTTCTGGGCCTCGGTGCCGAAGCGGTCCATCATGATCACCTGGGGGAAGTTGCCGACGATCGAGGACTCGTCCTGCAGATCGTTGTGCAGGCCGAGTCCCCTGTGCGCCAGATGTTCCCGGATCACCGCCATGTCGAGGTTGGTGCCGTCGCGCCCGCCGAACTTCGACGGCAGTGCGTAGCGCAGCCAGCCTGCTTTGTCGGCACGACGACGCATCTCGTCGAGCAGGTCCTCCCACTCCCGGCGCGGCACCCCGCCGTTGTCCAGATCCGTGCGGGCGAATTCGCGCCGACGGTCGAAGTACTGCATGTGTTCGCGTTCGAGCGGTGTGATCTCGGCTTCGATGAAGGCGTCCATCTCCGCCAGCAGCGGCGGAAGATGTTCGGGCACCAAAAAATCAGACATGGTAATCCACCTATATCTCCTTCGAGTCGCCGTACAGGGTCTTGCGCCAGATGGTGGCCAGCATTCGGACGGCCGCTTCGTCGGAAATGCCGTGCGCCAGGCAGATGCCGGTGAATCGCTCGAAGAGCAACGCGATGGCCAGCGCGGTGTGCTCGACGTCGAGGTCGCCGGCGAACCCCTTCTGCTGGGCCTGGCGTACCGAAGCGCTGACGATGTCCATCCCATAGCGGCGGAACCTGTTCTGCAGCAACGCGAATCGTGGCTGCGTCGCGGCGAGTTGCTCGACGGCGACCATGATGCCGATGTTGGGTTTGAACATGTTCCAGTACACCGCGACCGCCGAGTCGAAGAAATCGCTGTCGCCGGCGAGTTTCGGCAGTTCGACGACATTGGGCAGTTCGACGACAGCGCGCAGGAAGTCCTCGGCCAGCGCGGCGAGCAGTTGTTCCTTGTCGCTGAAATACCGGTAGAACACCGCGGGCGACTTGCCGGCTGCGGCGGTGATGTCGGCGAGGTTGGTGCCGTGGAATCCGCGCTGCGCGAACAGTGTTCGGGCCGCGTCTTCGATGGCCTGCTGGGTCTGGCGGCCCTTCATCGACAGCCGCGGGATCTCAGAAGCGGGCGTCGCCATGCAAACCCATGTCAGCTCGCCAAGATCCGGTCGCCGGCGCGCAGCAGCGCGCTCGGCAATTCGTGGCCCACCAGCGTGCGGGCCACCCGGGCCGCCTCGATCGCTGCCGCGAGGTCCACGTCGACGCCGATCCCGCTGTCCCGCAGCAGGTACACCAGATCCTCGGTGGCGATGTTGCCGCTGGCGCCCGGCGCGAACGGGCAGCCGCCCAGGCCGCCGACCGAGGAGTCCAGCCGGCTCACCCCGGCGTTGACCGCCGCCCAGGCGCTGGCCAGGCCGACGCCGCGGGTGTTGTGGAAATGCGCGCCCAGTGGGCGCCCGCCGATGCGGGGGAGGACCTGTGCCACCAGGTCCCTCACCCGTCCGGGGGCGGCGGTTCCGATGGTGTCGGCGATGGCGATCCGGTCGACGCCGAATGCGCAGGCGGCGTCGACAACGTCGATTACCCGTTGCGGCGGGGTCGGTCCGTCGAAGGGGCAGTCCCACGCCGTTGCGACGATCACCTCGACCCGCACGCCCGCGTCGTGGCCGATGGTCACGATCTCGTCGATCTGGGCGGTCGCCTCGGCGGTGCTGCGGCCGACGTTGGCGCGGCTGTGGGTGTCGGCCGCCGACACAACGTATTCCACCGCCCGCAATCCCGCAGCGATGGCACGGCGCGCCCCGCCTGCGCTGGCGACCAGCGCCGAGAAATCGATGTCGGGGTAGTCGGCCAGCGCGGCGGCGAGTTCCGGGGCGTCAGCGAGTGCGGGCACCTTCGTGGGTGAGACGAAGGCGGTGGCCTCGACCTCCCGGACGCCGGTGGCCGCGATTGCGGCGAGCAGTTCGAGCTTGGCGGACAACGGAATCGGCGTCTCGATCTGCAGACCGTCGCGCAGGGCGACTTCCCGGATGGTGACGTGCGTCGGGATGCTCACAGGACTCCTTGCTCGGTCAGCGCCGCCAACTCCTCGGCCCCAAGCTCGAGCAGCCCGCGGTAGACGTCGTCGTTGTGCTGGCCCAGCCGCGCCGGTCCGGCGTTGCGCACGCCGCCGGGGCTCTCCGAAAGGACCGGAACCACGCCGGGGCCCAGCACGTTGCGGCCGATCCGCTCGTCGAAGTGCTCGACGAGCATCCCGCGGGCCCGGAACTGCGGATCTTTGACCACCTCGGCGACGGTGTTGATCGGGCCCGCGATCACCCCTGCGGCACTGAGGGTTTCGATGATGTCGTTCGGCTGGCGGGTGGCGGCCCACTCGCCGATGATGCTGTCCAGTTCGTCCTGATTGCGGCCGCGGGCGACGTGGTCGACGAACCGCGGGTCGGTCGCCAGGTCGGGCTGTCCCATCGCCTCGCACAGCCGCCGGAACACCGTGTCCTGGTTCGCGGCGATCACCACCCAGCTACCGTCCGCGCTGCGGTAGATGTTCGACGGCGCAATGCCTTCCAGCCGGGTCCCCGACGGGCCGCGCACCACCCCGCCCATGTCGTAATCGGGGATGGTGGACTCCTGCACGGCCAGGCAGGCTTCGGTCAGCGCGGCGTCGACCATCTGGCCCTCACCGGTCACGGTGCGCCGGTAGAGCGCAGCGAGTGCCCCCTGGGCGGCGAACATGCCGGCCAGCGAGTCGCCCAGGGACAGGGCCAGCCGCGGGGGCGGGCCGCCCGGGAAGCCGTTCATGTGCCGCAGCCCGCTCGCCGCCTCGGCCACCGAGGCGTAGCCGGCCTTGCCGGCGTCCGGGCCGGTCTGTCCGTAGCCTGAGACCCGCACCAGGATGATACCGCGATTCCGTTGGCGCAGAACGTCATAGCCCAGGTTCCACTTTTCCAGGGTGCCGGGCCGGAAGTTCTCCACGATGATGTCGGAGCGCTCCACGAGGTCGAGGAACAGTTCTCGGCCCCGCGGTTCGCGCAGATTCAGCGTGATGCACCGCTTGTTGCGGGCGTGCACGGTCCAGAAGAAGTGCTTCCCGTCGACCTCGGCCTGACCCCAGGTGCGGATCGGATCGGGGGCGCCCGGCGGTTCGATCTTGATGACGTCGGCGCCCATGTCGCCGAGCAGACGGCCGGCGAACGGGCCGGAGATCAGCGTGCCGACCTCGATGACCCGGATGCCGTCGAGTGCGCCGGGCTTGTCGGCACTGGCGTCACCCATTGTTCTGATCCGAAAGGCCATGCCGCGCAAGCCAGTCGGTGATCAGACTCACCGCCTTTCGCAACGTCTCGCGTTGTGCAGGGCCAGTGTAGTAGTGATTGGCGTCGGGGATCTCGTGGATCTCCTTGTCCGGATGGCCGATAGCCTCGAACAACCGCCGGGTGTGGCTGGGGGTGCAGGCGTCGTCGGCGAGGTTGCCGATCACCAGGGTGGGCACCGCCACGTCGCGCCCGCACTCCAGGCCGTCGCCTCCTGCGTCGTCATAACTCCACTGCGACAGCCAGCTGCGCAGCGAACAGAACCGGCCCAGGCCGACGGGGGAGTTGTTGACCACCCGCGGATCGCCCAGATAGCAGGTGCCCGGTGCCCGGTCGTTGGGGTCGACGGTCGGATCCAGCCAGCGCGGGTCGGCCATCGTGCCGTGCACGACGAAGCAGTATTCTTCGTCGCCCCTGCCCTCAGCGGCGAGCTCGGCCAATTTCTCTTTGACCCACTTGGTGATTCGCCGGTTGCGGTCGATCTGGGCCTGGCGGTAGCGCTCCAGGAATTCGGTGCTGTACGGCGGCTGGTTGGGGTTGTCCGGGTTGTACAGGTCCAGCTCCGGGTCACGCTTGGACGGGTCGCTCTCGTCGAGAATCGAGGCGTCCAGCCACTCGGTCAGCGTGCCGTGCCGGCTGATGTGGGCGGCCAGCAGCATCACCCCGTCGGCCGGGATGAGCCCGAGCTTCGTGAGGTCGGGTCCGTCGCCGGCCGGGCTGGACGTGACGGTCGGGTTCTGGGCCTGCTGCTGGTAGTACAGCGACAGCGATCCGCCGCCGCTCCAGCCGGCCAGCACGATTTTGGAGTACCCCAGCCGGTTCTTGGCGTCGGAGATGACCGCGCCGAGGTCCTGGACCACCTTCTCCATCGTCAGCGACGAGTCGGTGCCGCGGAACCGGCTGTTGGCATAGACGACGTGCTGGCCGGCGCGGGCCAGCGCGTGCACCATCGGCAGGTACGCGCCGCCTCCGATCGGATGCATGAACACCACCGCGGTATCGCTATCTGATGTCGCCGGCCCGGCGGCTCCGGTCGGCGTGTCCGGTTTGAGGTGGTAGCACTCCAGCACCACGATGTCGGCCAGTCCGCCGTAGACATCGCGGACGCCGGAGTCGTTGGCATAGGCGACCAGGTAGGGAATGCGGTCGTAGTGCATCAGTGCTGCCCCAGATCCGCGGCCAGCACCGCCGCCGACGGGACCAGGCGACGCCGGGTGTCGATGGCGATCACCTTCCAGTCGACCCGGTCGTACTGGTCGAATTTGCGCCGGGCCCGCTCACGGCCGGCTTCGGGGATGCCGTGGTGCACGCCCTGCGGCGCGTGGCTGATCAAACCGGGCGGCATCGGCAACCCGTAGAGCGACCCGCCGTGGAAGAACGCGATCTCGTCGTAGTCGACGTTGCGGTGATACCACGGGGTGCGTTCGGTGCCGGGCACGCCTTCGGCGGTCTTGGGCAGGAAGTTGGCCACGTAGACGCCGGTCGCCTCCATGAACAGATGCACCATGGGGGTCAGGTGCAGGCTGTCGCAGGTGATGACGTTGTAGTCCTCGATGTTGAAGGTGAACGGGAAGTTGTCGCCGCGCCAGCCGACCACGTCGAGCGGGTGGTGCTTGTAGAACAGCGACGACGTCTCCATATCCCCGCTACCGTCCAGCGGACGGTGGTAGAGCCGCACCTCGTATTCGTCGCGCCCATCGCTCTCGAGGGCCTCCGGCTCGGGGATGCCGACGATGCCCGGGTCGAACGGCCAGTGCCGGCCCAGCTGACTGGAGGACGGCTTCCGGAACTCTTCGGTGGCTTCGATCATCAGCCAAGTTGGCTGCCCTTCGTCTTTCCCGCCGGGCCTGGACGGCACCTGCCGCCAGGTGCAGCCCTTGGGGATGTAGACCCAGTCGCCGGTGCGGTAGGTGAGCGGGCCGAATTCGGTCTCCAGGGTGCCTTCGCCCTCGTGGACGAACGCCAGCACGTCGCCCTCGACGTAGCGAACGTAGAACGGCATGGCCTCGCTGCGCCGGCTCAGCAGCACGCGGCAGTCGGGGTTGGAGAACAGGAGGAGGGGAGCGCCGGCCGGGTCGGTGGCGTCGGTCGGGTTGAGCATGCCGGCGAGGCAGTCGACCGGCCGCAGCGGGCCGGTCGCGCGGAAGGCGGTCGGGTCGTTTTTCCGCAGCAGATTCGCGGTGCGGCCGACGAACCCACCACGGCCGAGTTCGTCGTCCTTGAGGCCGTCGAGGTCGGCGTGCATGCGCCGCGGCATGGTGCCCTTGAGCAGTTGAACGAACGATTCCATGGCTATTCCCGTCTCTGTCCGGTACACAAAACTAAAAGTGACTTTAGTTTTTGTTCTCGGCGGGGACAAGCGGGGAACACGGCTCGGGAACAGGCTGCGGGTTTCGTCCTGCGGCGACCCTCGTGTTTTACTTCAGGCTGCAATCCGAATAAGCGGAGTAACAGAAAGCTGGGGTGGATTGGTGAAGTCTGTCGGTAACGCGGTGCGCGGTTGGTCGCGCCGGTTTGCGGTATCCGCGGTCGCTGCGGCGGCTCTGCCGGGCCTGATCGGCCTGGCTGGTGAGACTGCGACTGCGGGTGCGTTCTCCCGGCCCGGTTTGCCGGTCGAGTACCTGGATGTTCCGTCGGCCGCAATGGGCCACGACATCCGTGTCCAGTTCCAGAGCGGCGGACCGAATTCGCCGAACGTCTGGCTGCTCGACGGTCTGCGTGCCCAGGACGACTACAGCGGCTGGGACATCAACACCCAGGCGTTCGAGTGGTACCTCGACTCCGGCCTGTCGGTCTCGATGCCGGTCGGTGGGCAGTCCAGCTTCTACGCCGACTGGTATAAGCCCGCCTGCGGTAAGGCCGGTTGCACCACCTACAAGTGGGAGACCTTCCTGACCCAGGAGGCCCCCGCGTGGCTGCAGGCCAACAAGCAGGTTCGGCCCACCAACAACGCCGCGATCGGTCTGTCGATGGCCGGATCGGCGTCGATGACGCTGGCCGCCTGGCACCCGAATCAGTTCGTCTACGCCGCCTCGCTGTCGGGCTTCCTCAACCCCTCCGAGGGTTGGTGGCCCGGCCTGATCAACGTCTCCATGGGTGACGCCGGCGGCTACAAGGCCGCCGACATGTGGGGCCCGTCGAGTGATCCGGCGTGGCAGCGCAACGATCCGATGGTTCAGATCCCGCGTCTGGTCGCCAACAACACCCGCCTGTGGGTCTACTGCGGCAACGGCCAGCCCAACGAGCTCGGCGGCGGTGACGTTCCGGCCACCTTCCTGGAGGGCCTGACCATCCGCACCAACCGCACCTTCAAGGACAACTACCTCGCGGCCGGCGGCCGTAACGGTGTGTTCAACTTCCCGGACAACGGCACGCACAACTGGGCGTACTGGGGCCGCGAGCTTCAGGCAATGAAGCCCGACCTGCAGCGCGTCCTCAACGGCGGCTAAGTCCTCTTTACGACGACTCTGCGCCCAGATCGCGAATTCTTCGGAAAGAGCGATCTGGGCGCAGAGTCGTTGTGCTACTTCAGCTCAGCCGAGCTCAGCCCCAGCAGCCGGCGCGCGACGACCAGCAGCTGGATCTGCTGGGTGCCCTCGAAAATGTCGAGGATCTTGGAGTCCCGTGCCCACTTCTCGAGCAGGGTCTGCTCGGAATAGCCTGTGGTACCGGCCAATTCGACGGACTTGAGCGTGATGTCGCTGCCGACCCGGGCAGCCTTGGCCTTGCCCATCGAGGCCTCTTTGGAGTTGGGGATGCCGTTGTCGGCCTGCCACGCCGAGCGCAGGGTCAGCAGGTAGGCGGCCTCCCACTCGGCTTCCATGCGCAGGAACTCCGCGGCCGGTGCGCTCTGCGCGTGGGTCGGCTTGTCGTAGGAGATCTCCACACCGGCCTCGGTCAGGATCTTGCGCAGTTCCTCCAAGGCGGCGCGGCCCACGCCGAGAGCCATCGCAGCCACGATCGGGCGGGTGTTGTCGAAGGTCTCCATCACGCCGGCGAAGCCCTTTTCCACCTGGATATCCGGGCTGCCGAGCAGGTTCTCCTTGGGGATTCGGGCGTTGTCGAATCGGATCGCCGCGGTGTCGGACGCCTTGATGCCGAGTTTGTGCTCAAGGCGCTCGACGGTGACGCCGGGATGATCGCGCGGGACGACGAACGACTTGATCGCCGCCCGGCCCTTCGACTTGTCCAGCGTCGCCCAGACCACGATGTGCGACGCCCGGGCGCCTGCAGTCACGTAGATCTTCTCGCCGTTGATCACGTATTCATCGCCGTCGAGCACGGCCGTGGTCGACACCGCCGCGGAGTCCGAGCCGAAAGACGGCTCGGTGATGGCCATCGCCGCCCAGATGCCCTTGCCCAATTGCTTGAGCTGCTCGTCGGTGGCCACCCCGGAGATCGCGGCGTTGCCCAGCCCCTGCCGTGGGATCGACAGCATCAGTCCGACGTCGCCCCAGGAGACTTCGAGGGCGTTCAGCATCGCGGACATGTTGCCGCCGTTGATGTTTCCCTTCGGTCCCCCCTCGCTGTCGCGGAACGCCTCGGTACCGGCGAACGAGATGGTCTTGGCTTCCGAGATGCCCTCGAACAGGCTGGAGATGGTGTCGAGCTCGACCGGGTAGGCGTGCTCGTTGAGGTCGTACTTGCGGGATATCGGGCGGAAGATCTCCGCGGCGCCCTTGTGCCCCATCTCGATGACGGCTTCAAGCTTGCGGGGGAGTTCCAGATTGATTGCCATGAGTGTCTTTTCCGTTTCGCTGAGATCGAGACTTACGAGATCGAGACTTAAAGGACCACAACACCTTCGGCGATGCCGATGGCGCGCAGATCGCGGTACCACCGTTCGACCGGATGCTCTTTGGTGAAGCCGTGGCCGCCGAGCAGTTGCACGCCGTCGAGGCCGATCTGCATGCCCTTGTCGGTGCCCATCTTCTTGGCCAGTGCGGCTTCGCGGCCGAACGGCAGGCCCTGGTCGGCGCGGGCCGCCCCGCGCCAGGTGATCAGGCGCAGGCCGTCGAGTTCGATCGCGATGTTGGCGCACATGAAGGCCACCGCCTGCCGGCGGGCGATCGGCTCGCCGAACGCCTCCCGCTCCTTGACGTAGGGAATCACGTAGTCCAGCACCGCATGTGAGGTGCCGACGGCCAGGGCCGCCCACCCGAGCCGGGACAGCGCGATCGCTTCGGAGTAGTCCCGTGCGTAGTCACCGTCGGAGGCGTCGTTCCCGCCCAGTCGCGCGGTGAGCGGAACGGATACCTTGTCGAGTTCGATCCGGCCGAGGGCGGCGGCGCGCAGGCCCATGCTGCGATCGGCTTTGACCGTCAGCCCGGCGGTGTCGGCCTCGACGATGAACATCGCGGGTTTGCCGTTGAGTTGTGCTGCTATGACGAACAATTCGGCATCGGCGGCAGCGGGCACCAGCGACTTGACCCCGTCGAGCCGGTAGCCGCTGGGGGTGCGCACCGCGGTGGTCTTGAGCATCGTCGGGTCGAACAGCGGCTGCGGTTCGGCGATCGCCAGACAGGCCTGCGGCACGTTCTCGCCGGCGAACTCCTTGAGGTAGGTCGCCTGCTGGTCGGCGGTGCCCCAGTGGGTGAGCGCGGACGCGACCCCTCCGGGGGCCAGGATCGGCAGGGCAAGCCCCATGTCGCCGTACGACAAGGCCTCGGCGACAAGGGCGTTGGTCACGGCGGTGCGCTGCTCGGCGATGCCGTCGAATTCCTCGGGGACCTTGATCGCGGTGACGCCGAGCTCGGCGGCTTTGGCGATCAGATCGGCCGGGTAGGTCGCGGCGTCGTCGGCGTCGCGGGCGGCGGGGCGCAGGATCTCTTCGGCGAACTGCTTGACCGTCTCGACGATCATTCTCTGGTCGTCGTCGGGGGTCAGATCGAAGTAGTCGGCGGTGCTGGGTGCCAGGCGGGTGGCGGGCTTACGCAGTCCCTGGATCTTCTTGAACTGCCGGGTCGAGGCTCCGGCGGCTGAGAATCCGTGCTTGACCCCGAACTTCAACGCCCGGTTCAGCGGATCTCGCAGGTTGTGCCGGTCCAGGAACTCCTGGCCGAGCAGCGGGGCGAGCAGCCCCATGCCGAGGTCGATCGGGTTGCGCTTCTGACGGAACTCGCCGACGGCGCTGTCCCGCGCACGCGGGCTCGGCTTGGTCGATGAAGCCTTGGACGGGAGGGTATGGGTCATCGCGACTGCCTCGGGACGAGGGGAAAGGGTGCTGAAACCGTATCTTACTCCCGAGTAAGGTAGGCGCCACCTGTAAGCAACGTCACAGCCTGTCGAGCACCGCGGAATGCAGCAGACCGTTGCTGGCCACCGCGCTCCCACCATGCGGGCCGGCGGTACCGTTCAGGTCGGTGAACTGCCCGCCGGCCTCGCGTACCAGGACGTCCAGCGCCGCCAGATCCCACAACTTGACCTCCGGTTCGACGGCGACGTCCACCGCGCCTTCGGCCACCAGGCAGTACGAGTAGAAGTCGCCGTAGGCCCGCATCCGCCACACCTCGTCGATGAGTGCGATGAACCGCTCTCGGGTGTCCGGCTCCCATTCCGTCGTCAGGTCGGAGAACGACAGGCTCGCCGAACCCAGATCCCGCACCGCCGACACCGACAGCCGTCGCGGCGCCGACGTGCCGAAGGTGCTGTGCGCGCCCAGGCCGACCCCGGCCCACCAACGCCGGTTCAACGCCGGAGCGCTGACCACGCCGACCGTCGGAATGCCGTCCTCCAGGAGCGCGATCAGGCTGGCCCACAACGGAACTCCGCGCACGAAGTTCTTGGTGCCGTCGATCGGATCGATCACCCACTGCCGTCCGGTGAACACGGGGGTGCCGCCCTCTTCCTCACCGAGGATGGCGTCCCCGGGTCGTTCGGCTGCCAGTACGGCGCGCACCTGGGACTCGACGGACTTGTCGGCGTCGGTGACCGGGGTGAGGTCCGGCTTCTCATCGATCCGCAGGTCCAGCGCGCCGAAGCGCGCCATGGTGATCGCGTCGGCGGTGTCGGCCAGTGTCAACGCCAGTTCCAGATCTCGCGCTACGCTCTCGGTCGTCATGGCTGCAGTCCTACCATGAGCCGATGATGAATCTGGTGTGGCTACTGATGATCCTCGCCGCCCTCGCCTTGCTGGTCGTGCCGATGATCCGGGCCCGCCGCGGGCCGCGCGGGCAAATGCTGCAGGGGACATTGCTGGTCACCGGCGTCAGCGGTTCGAAGTCGGGGGCGGACAGTGCGGGACAGCGCTTCGTGACGATCACCGGTGTCGTGAACGGTCCGACCGTCAACGAGCATGTGGTTTACCAGCAGATGACGATCGGTGACGGCGCGGCGCCGAAGATGGGCGACCTCATTCCGGTGGTCTACTCGCCGAAGAACCCCGACAACTGGTTCATCGCGCCGCCGGAGGCGCAGCTGCCGCCGGTATAAATGGCGACCGTGCAGTTTTCCCACGCGACACGCCGGGTCTGTGGAGAGAATCGCACCGTCGAAGTGACGGCCAAGCGCGGCGGCGGCACCGTTTGGGCCTGTGACGGATGACTGGCCGTTCCGCGGCGCCGAGGTAGTCGCGTCGGCGACTCTTTCGGAGCGTCAACTTCGAAAGTTCTACACGGCTGTCTATCCGGGCGTGTACGCACCGCGGGGGGTTGAGTTGTCGGCTGCCCAGCGAGCTCGTGCCGCGTGGTTATGGTCCCGACGCGCCGGTGTGCTTGCCGGCTTGTCGGCGTCAGCCTTATTGGGCTCCAAGTGGATTGAGCCGACGGTTCCGGCCGAACTGGTGCACTCCAATCGACGCGCGCCACAGTTGCTCACCGTTCACAGCGACACAGTGCTGCCGGGCGAGACCGTCTATAGGAACGGGATGGCGGTGACGAGCGCGGCGCGGACTGCATTCGACCTCGGACGGCGGTTGCCAATGACGGCTGCCGTCCAGCGGATGGACGCACTGATGAATGCCACGGGTCTGCAGGCAGCCGATGTGGAGAAGGTCATCATCGAGCACCCCGGAGTTCGTGGCCTCTCGGCGCTGCGCCGGGTGCTGCCGCTGGTGGACGGCGGCGCGCAATCCCCGTACGAAACGCTCACCCGGTTGATCCTCGTCCGTGCGGGGCTGCCGGCGCCGGCCACTCAGGTACCGGTCGTCGACGAGTACGGCTTCGTGGTGGCCTACCTCGACATGGGCTGGCCAGAGCTTCGGGTGGCCGTGGAGTACGACGGAGCACAGCACTGGACCGACGCGCGGCAACGTCGACGGGACATCGAACGACTTGCAGATCTCGATGCGTTGGGCTGGGTCGTCATCCGGGTGAGCAGTGACATGGTGCGGACGCCCGCGACAATCGTCGCCAGGGTGCGTTCCGCCCTGGAGCGACGTTCGAGCGTGCCGATTTCCACGCCATCTCGGCGTGTCTCGTAGAAAACCGCACGCCCGACGCGGGCGGGATGAACGTGCGCGCTACCCGTGGCCGACGTGCAGCATGTCGGCGACGCTCACCAGCTTGACCCGGGGACGGCCGTGCGGTTCGCCGACGGTGCGCTCGTGGGCGTCGATCAGCTGCCAGTGATCGTCGGTGATCAGCTTGGGTTGACGCTCCAGCAGCCAGGCGACGAGTTCGTCGGCGTAACCCGGCCCCACCTCGGGCAGCTGGGCTCCGGCAAGGTCGGCGACGAGGGTGTTGACGGTGTCCTGGGAGTCGCTCTTGTTGGTGCCGATCACCCCGGACGGGCCGCGCTTGATCCAGCCGACGACGTACTCCTTCGCGCGATCGGCGATCTTGCCCTCCGTGTGCGGGATGGTTCCGGAGCGCTCGTCGAACGGCAGGCCCGGAAGTGCGACGCCGCGGTAGCCGACCGCACGGACCACCAGCTGAGCCGGGAGCGTCTCGCGCTGGCCGGTGTCGCGGGCAACCATCCGCCCGTGCTCGTCGGTGAAGAGCTCGTTGCGGCCCAGCACGATCGCTTCGACGTGGTCGTTGCCGGTGATTTCGATGGGGGAGGTGCGGAACCGAAACACGATGCGGCGATTGCCTTCTCGCTGTTCGCCCGCAGCGGTCTTCTCCGCTGTGCTTTGGGCGTAGCCGCGCAGCACCTTGATATTGGCGGCGGTGGTCTTGCCCGCCGCCGCGGCGTCCTCGTCGGTGATGCCCTCGAGATCGGCCGGGTCGACGATCACGTCGACGCCCTCGAGTTCGCCGAGTTCGCGCAACTCCAGGGTGGTGAAGGCGCCCTCCAGCGGGCCGCGCCGGCCGGCGATCACCACCTCCGACACCCCGCGCTGATGCAGCGAGTCCAGGGCGTGGTCGGCGATATCGGTCTTGGCCAGCACGTCAGGGTCGGTCACCAGGATGCGTGCGACGTCGATGGCGACGTTGCCGTTGCCGATCACCACCGCTCGCCCGGTGGAGATGTCGGGCGCCATCTCGGCGAAATGCGGATGGGCGTTGTACCAGCCCACGAAGTCCACCGCTGCGACGCTGCCCGGCAGGCCCTCGCCCGGAATGCCGAGAGCGCGGTCGGACTGGGTGCCGACCGCGTACACCACCGCGTCATAGCGCTGCGCCAGCTCGTCGGCGGAGACGTCGCGTCCCACCGAGATGTTGCCGAAGAAGCGGAACCTCGGGTCGGCCGCCGTCTTCTCGAACGTGCGGCTCACCGACTTGATCTTGGGATGATCGGGGGCGACGCCCGAGCGCACCAAACCCCAAGGCGTGGGCAGCATTTCAAGCATGTCGACATGGACGTCGGGACCGCCGGCGGCAACCGAGCCGTCCGCGAAACGCAGCAGGGAGGCGGCGGCGAAATACCCGGATGGTCCGGCTCCGACGACGGCGACGTAGTAGGGACGCATCCTGGGATGGTAATCGCGCACGCCGCGCCGCCGGTAACCTGAGACCCCGTGGACCTGGATCGACAGTCGGACATCGCCGCCCTTGACACCACTCTGACGACGGTGGAGCGGGTGCTCGACATCGAGGCCCTGCGGGCCCGGATCACCCAGCTCGAACAGGATGCGTCCGACCCCAACCTGTGGGATGACCAGACCCGGGCCCAGAAGGTCACCAGTGAGCTGTCTCACGCCCAGGGCGAGTTGCGGCGGGTGGAAGGCCTCCGTGGCCGCCTCGACGACCTTCCGGTGCTCTACGAGATGGCCGCCGAAGCTGGCGGGGCGGAGGGCGATTCCGCCCTGGCCGAAGCCGACGCCGAACTGAAGGCGCTGCAGACCGAGATCGAGGCGCTGGAGGTCCGCACCCTGCTATCGGGGGAGTACGACGAGCGTGAGGCGCTGGTCACCATCCGGTCCGGCGCGGGCGGGGTGGACGCCGCCGACTGGGCCGAGATGCTGATGCGGATGTACATCCGGTGGGCCGAACAACACGACTACTCCGTTGAGGTCTTCGACACGTCCTACGCCGAAGAGGCCGGTATCAAGAGCGCCACCTTCGCGGTGCACACCCTGTTCGCCTACGGGACGCTGTCGGTGGAGCAGGGCATCCACCGGTTGGTGCGGATCAGCCCGTTCGACAACCAGAACCGCAGGCAGACGTCGTTCGCCGAAGTCGAGGTGCTGCCCGTCGTGGAGACCACCGACCACATCGAGATCCCCGAAACCGACATCCGCGTCGACGTCTACCGATCCAGCGGTCCGGGCGGGCAGTCGGTCAATACCACCGACTCCGCGGTTCGACTCACCCACATCCCGACCGGTATCGTGGTGACCTGCCAGAACGAGAAATCGCAACTGCAGAACAAGGTATCTGCGATGCGGGTGCTCCAGGCCAAACTGCTGGAACGTAAGCGGCAGGAGGAGCGCGCCGAAATGGACGCCCTCAAGGGCGACGGCGGCGCTTCCTGGGGCAACCAGATGCGGTCCTACGTTCTGCACCCCTACCAAATGGTCAAGGATCTGCGCACCGAGTACGAGGTCGGCAATCCTTCGGCGGTACTGGATGGGGACATCGACGGATTCCTGGAAGCGGGAATCCGGTGGCGTAACCGACGAGATGACGACGACGACTGAAATCGTGGCTCTGCCACGGGCGACTGAAACGAACCTCCCCCTGCGCTTCCCGGTGGGCAACCCCTTTGCCGGCCACTGGCACGACTTTTGGCACGGCGAGATCGGCAACTGGATCCTGACCCGCGGCCTGCACATCGCGCTGCTGCTCATCGGCGGCATGCTCGCCGCACGGTTCATCACCTGGGCGGCCGGCCGGATCAGCCGACGGATCGACGACGATTTCCAGCAGAGTGATGCCCTGGTCCGCTCAGAAAGCGCCAAACACCGCCAAGCCGTCGCGTCGGTGATCTCCTACCTGGCGATCGCCCTGCTCGGGGTGATGGTGACGGTTGAGATCACCGACGTCCTGGCCATTCCGATCGGTTCGCTAGTGGCCCCGGCGGCGGTGCTCGGCGCGGCGCTGGGCTTCGGTGCTCAGCGCCTGGTTCAGGACCTGCTGTCGGGCTTCTTCATCATCACCGAGAAGCAGTACGGCTTCGGCGACCTGGTAGAACTCAACATCGGCGCTAGCAACGACGCGATGGGCACCGTCGAGGACGTCACTCTGCGGGTGACGAAACTGCGGACCGCTGACGGGGAGATGTACACGATCCCCAACGGCCAGATCATCAAGTCGCTCAACCTGTCCAAGGACTGGGCGCGCGCCGTCATCGACATCCCGGTGCCCAGCTCAGCCGACCTGAACCTGGTCAACGACGTGCTGCACCACGTCTGCGAGGCGGCTCCCTACGACCCGCAGATGCGTGACCTGCTGCTCGACAAACCGCAGCTGATGGGTGTGGAGAGCATTGAGGTGGACACCGTGAACCTGCGGATGGTGGCCCGGACCCTGCCGGGCAAGCAGTTCGAGGTGGGCCGGCGGCTGCGGCTGCTGGTGGTGGCGTCGCTGGCCCGCGCAGGGATTGCCAGCCCGGCCGACACCGGTCCGCACGTGGGCGCGATAGTGCACCCCGCGACGGTCGGCGGGGCCGAGGAACGAACCCAGGGACCGGTGCAGCCATGAGAATGACGACGCCACGAGAGGGCCGCAGCTGGCCCGGCTACATCTTCGGCGGACGACTGCGCACGTCCACAGCGGCCCTGCTGATCGCGTTCTGCGCGATCTGGTGGCTCTACGAGACCTATGAGCCGGCGCCGACGCCGCAGCAGGTCCCGGCCAGCGAGGTCGTGCCACCGGGCTTCATCCCGGACCCCAACTACACCTGGGCGCCGCGCACGGACGTGCAGCGCCGTACGCCGGCCCCCACCACCACGACGACGACCACCCCGACGACGACCACGACGACGGCGACGACGTTGGAGACCAGCCCGACGACGCCCACGTCGACAGCGAGCCCGGCGCCCAGCAGCAGTCCGGGGGAAACGTCGACAACGTCGTCCCAGCCGGCATCCCAGCCCACGTCGGTGCCGGCTGAGCCGTCGCGACCGACTGCTTCCCCGAGCTCGAGCGTTGTCGAGCGACCGCAGTCGGCGACCCAGACGCCCGCGGCCGCCGGCGCCGGTCCGTCCACCCCCGCTGTGTCGCCGCCGCAGTAGCGGGGGCGTGCCGGGCTACACTGGCGAGCCGTGATGATCACCCTCGACCATGTCACCAAGCAGTACAAAGCGTCGGCGCGCCCGGCGCTGGACAACGTGAGCCTCAAGGTCGACAAGGGCGAGTTCGTCTTTCTCATCGGTCCCTCCGGGTCGGGCAAGTCCACCTTCATGAGCTTGCTGCTGGCCGAGGAGGCGCCGACCTCCGGTGAGATCCAGGTGTCGAAGTTCCACGTCAACAAGCTGTCCGGTCGGCACATCCCCAAGCTGCGCCAGGTCATCGGATGTGTGTTCCAGGATTTCCGCCTGCTCCAGCAGAAGACGGTCGCCGAGAACGTCGCGTTCGCGCTCGAGGTGATCGGCAAGCAGCCCGACGTCATTAAGAAAGTGGTGCCCGAGGTGCTCGACATGGTGGGGCTCTCCGGCAAAGCCGGCCGTATGCCCACGGAGTTGTCCGGCGGTGAGCAGCAACGGGTGGCGATCGCGCGGGCCTTCGTCAACCGGCCGCTGGTGCTGCTGGCCGACGAGCCGACCGGCAACCTCGACCCCGAGACCAGCCGGGAGATCATGGATCTGCTCGACCGGATCAACCGGACCGGGACAACGGTGCTGATGGCCACCCACGACCACCACATCGTCGACTCGATGCGCCAACGGGTGATCGAACTGTCCATGGGCCGGCTCGTTCGCGACGAACAGTTCGGCGTCTACGGGATGGACCGCTGAATGCGCGCCGGATTTCTCGTCAGCGAGGTCGTCACCGGCCTGCGGCGCAATGTCACGATGACCATCGCCATGATCCTCACGACGGCCATCTCCATCGGCCTGTTCGGCGGCGGCCTGCTCGTCGTGCGGCTGGCCGACCAGTCCCGCAACATCTACCTCGACCGGGTCGAGAGCCAGGTGTTCCTCAACAACGACGTCTCGGCCACCGACCCGACCTGTGACGGCGACCCGTGTAAAGCGTTGCGCGCGCAGATCGAATCCCGCGAGGACGTGAAGTCGGTCCGTTTCCTCAACAAGGACGACGCCTACAACGACGCCATCACCAAGTTCCCCGAGTACAAGGACGTCGCGAGCAGGGACTCGTTCCCGGCGTCGTTCATCGTCAAGCTCAATAATCCCGAGCAGCACAAGGATTTTGACGCCGCCATGGGTGGCCAGCCCGGTGTGCTCAATGTGCTCAACCAGAAGGAGCTGATCGACCGGCTGTTCGCCGTCCTCGACGGGCTGTCCAAGGCCGCGTTCGCCATCGCGGTGGTCCAGGCCATCTGCGCAATTCTGTTGATCGCGAACATGGTTCAGATCGCCGCCTACACCCGGCGCACCGAGATCGGCATCATGCGGATGGTCGGCGCGACGCGCTGGTACACCCAGTTGCCGTTCCTGGTGGAGGCGGTGCTGGCCGCGACGATCGGTGTTCTGCTGGCCATCGTCGGTCTGATCGTGGTGCGGGCACTGTTCCTGGAGAACGCGCTCAACCAGTTCTACCAAGCCAATCTCATCGCCAGGATCGACTACGCCGACATCCTCTACATCGCGCCGGCGATGTTCGGAGTCGGCGTGGCGATGGCCGCCGTCACCGCCTATGCGACGCTGCGGCTTTACGTGCGAAAGTAAGCCATGGTCAAGGCATCGGTCGAACGCAAGGCTGCGGCGGCGAAGAAGGCGGGCGATGCACCGGGTGGCAAGCGAATCATCGCGTCCAACCGCAAAGCCCGGCACAACTATTCGATCCTCGAGGTCTTCGAGGCCGGCGTGGTCCTGACCGGCACCGAGGTCAAGAGCCTGCGCGACGGCAACGCGTCGATGGCCGACGCCTTCGCCACCGTCGACGACGGCGAGATCTGGCTGCGCAATCTGCACATCCCGGAGTATCACCACGGCTCCTGGACCAACCACACGCCGCGACGCAACCGCAAACTGCTGTTGCACCGCCGCCAGATCGACCTGCTGATGGGCAAGATCCGCGACGGCAACCTGACCCTGGTGCCGCTGTCGATGTATTTCCTCGAGGGCAAGGTCAAGGTCGAAATCGCGCTGGCCCGCGGTAAGCAGGCACACGACAAGCGTCAGGACATCGCCCGCCGCGACGCCGAGCGTGACGTGATCCGCGAACTCGGGCGGCGGACCAAGGGCAAGATCTGAGGGACGTCCGGCCGCACCGCGTCGCCGTTATGAGACTTTTGCGCCCGCGTGTCGCTAGCATCGCCGGGT
>Ga0194055_10000243_pt1 | contig 42495 bp, 38 predicted proteins | sample SepL449m_MetaG_FD_155482 | JGI IMG/M metagenome (GOLD analysis project Ga0194055, IMG submission 155482) | Anoxic zone freshwater microbial communities from boreal shield lake in IISD Experimental Lakes Area, Ontario, Canada - Sep2016-L442-9m | ecosystem: Environmental > Aquatic > Freshwater >... | reverse complement strand
TAGCCACACCGACAGCTGGCTTGTTGAGGCTGATGCTGCCGGCCGAGCCGAAGAAACCGGCCGAGCCGAAGGCGAAGATACCGCCGTCAGATGCAGCCAGCCAGTAGCCGGTGCCGCCGTACGTGGCGGGTGTCGACGTGCTCTGCACTGCACCCATGCCCAGGATCGGCTTGTTGAGGGTGGTCCCCCCGGTCGAGCCGTAGAAGACAGCGTCGCCGAAGGCGAAGATGCCACCGTCGGTGGCGACCAGCCAGTAGCCCATGCCGTCAGGAGTGGCAGCAATTCCGACGACCGGCTTGTTGAGGGTGGTCCCCCCGGTCGAGCCGTAGAAGACAGCGTCGCCGAAGGCGAAGATGCCACCGTCAGAGGCGACCAGCCAGTAGCCGAGGCTGTCGGGAGTGGCGACGATTCCAACGACCGGCTTGTTGAGGCTCGTCCCTCCCATCGAGCCGTAGAACTTGGCATTGCCGTAGGCGAAGATGCCGCCGTCGGACGCAACGGTCCAATAGCCCATGCCGTCACCGGTATTGGCCAAGCCGACCATCGGAGCGTTGAGCGCAGAACCGCCCATGGATCCGTAGAACGAGGCATTCCCGAAACAGAAGATGCCGCCGTCGGTGGCCACCTGGCGATAACCGCCGCCGGTGGTCGCCTGGCCGACAACGATGTCCTGGATCGCCGTGGTCAATGTGGAGGGCACGCTGCCAAGCGAACCGATGGCGTAGACGATGTACGAATGACCAGCCACCAGGGCCAGGGTCGCTGGGCCGAGCACCGGAGTGACCGGGGGAACAGACCCAGCCGCGGCCACTGAGACCGTGAGCGGTCCGGCCGGCACTGCAAGGGTGTCGGACGAGTTACCGTCCTGGTTGCAGAGGCCGGAGATCACCTTGGCGGCTCCGGCGTACACGTCGACGCAGGGGGCCTCAGCGATGTGTCGGACGGTGACAAACGCGCTGCCACCAGGGGTGGGAGCAGCCGAGTTGCCGAACACGTTGAGTTTCGGGGTGCCCGTCGCAGTCAGGTTGGCCGTGATCGTTGCGTTCTCATTGGCCGTCAGGGGCACACCGTTGGCGCTCAGTACGAAGTTCTGGGCGGTCGGGGCAACATTGACCGGCGCCACACCCACGTTGTAGGTGCCGGGGGCTGCGTACAGAGTCATCGCCTCACCGAACTGGTAGTCGACCAGGGCAGGCACCCATGTGGTGCTGCCCGTCTGCTGCAGCCAGACATTGACCGGGAGATTCGGCACACCGTGGACAACGGTGACCGACGCTTGATTCGCTCCTCGGCTGGTGTTCCCGACGCCGTAGACCTGAACCGTGTCGGTCAAGGTGCTCGGGGCCGCCGTAGCGTCACCGATGGCGTACACGATGTAGACGTTGCCGGCGGCCAAGTTCAGGGTCTGCGGGCCAAGCACGGTGGTGTCCGTACCGGTCAGCTTCACCGACGCGGTCAGAGGTCCAGCGGGGACGGCGATCGGTCCGGCCGAGTTCGGATTGGTCGCATCGGTGATGACCTTGGTCGTGCCCGAGTAGACATCGACCCCAGGGGCGTCAGCCACGTGGCGCACGACCACCCAGGCATCGCCCGCGGGGGCTGGGGTGGTGGGGTTGGCGAACACGTTGAGCGCCGGGGAGCCCTTCGTGTCGAGATTGGCCGTGATGGTGGCGTTCTCATTGGCGGTCAACGTGACCGTGGCCGTGGCCACTGTGGTCACCGGTGCGGTAGCCGTCTTGACGGCCAAGGTATAGGTGCCAGGTGGCAGCGATTGAGGTGCACTGACCTGGCCGAAGGTAAGTCCCGACAAGTTCGGGTCAACGTTGCCGTTCACGTAGATATCGACTGGTACGCCGTTCGCCCCGGGGATTCCGTGGACGACGGTGACGGTGGCATCGGTGGATGCTGGTACTGCGGCACCGGCGGATACCGGTGCGGCTGCGGCCGACGCTAAGACGAGTCCGCCCGCCATCGTGCTGGCGGCTACGAGGGCCGTCAGTCGCTTTCTCAACTTGCTGGTTCTCACTGCTCTCCTTTGGTTGGGTTTCCCACGGCCACCATGACAATCCGTTGCATCTGACTTGCCCACTGGCCGCACGAAGGGTTCTGGGATTGCTTCCCACAAACCACTTCTCTCCAAGTGTTCGTTACTCAGCCGACGTTGGATGAACCTTCGACGACCGGTCGGGTCAGGAAGCGATTGTCCCGGGCACATCGTGGCGGAGATACCAGATCGTGACCGTTCCGAGGATCAGTGTGGCGATCGCGCCCGCGTACAGCACGGGGACCACAGAGATGAAGTGGATCAGCACTCCCCACACCAGCACCCCGATCGGGGCAGCGAGGTAGCTGACAAACCGAACCGTGGCCAGGGCTACGACAGTGTTCTCGGGGGCCACGGCTTCTACTGCGGTCCCCAGAAGGAAGGCCCGAGTAGCGAATCGTGCCGCTCCGAACACGATCCCCACCCCGAACCAGATGGCGAGTTGCACCTGGCCCGTAGTCATCTGAGCCACCACCGCCATGACCAGCATGGAGGTGCCGCCCGCCACCACTGCCGCTCCCGCTCGACCCAACGGCGTCCCATGCCCAGCCAATCGCCCGACGACGATGGGCGTCGCCAGCGCGCCGAGCGACATGGCGAACACGACGATGGCGGCACCGGGGATGAGGGGTGTCTGGCGTAGTTGGTCGGCAATAGGCACGATCAGCGCAGCCATCGGAATGGCCACGACACAGAAAAGGCCTGCGACCACCGTGGCCGCCCTCAATCGGGCATTGCGTCGGACCAAGTGCATCATCGTGGTGGACCCCTTGGCATGACCCTCGGGCATGGTCCCTGCAGGAGGTCGAACCACCATCAACAACGCCATCGGGAAGCAGAGCAGTCCGCCCAGTAATGGGCCGACCCCGAGTGACACGTGCCGGAGCCCGAACCCAGCGATCAGTGCACCCAGTCCCCACGCCAGGCCGCTGGCCACCGACATGGTGGCGCTGACCCTGGACATGTCCTCGCCACCCAGGAAGGCACGGGCCACAACGAGGTTGAGCACTCCTGCCAAACCACCCAGAGCGCCGACGACTGGAGCGAAGGCCAGGAGGGCAACTGGCGCAGGCCCGCCCAGAAGGATCACGACTCCAAGGGCGACCATCGCCAGACCCGTCGATGCAATGGCAACCCCGAAGCTGCGGGCCAGACCCCACCGCACCATCACTATTGGCGCCAACGCAATGCCTGCCGCTGCCGCCATCATCGACAGGGCCAGGTAGCACCCAGTGAGCAGCGCCCCGTTCTCGTGACCACCAGCCCTGGTCATGATGGCGGCGCAGAACAAGGCGGAAATGGACAGCCCGCAGATCTCTAGGCCGTAGGCCATCAGGTAGGCCAGGCCACCCCGGTGATGGAGCCCACGAGTCCGGACCTCAGGCGACTCGTATCTGTTCGTCCTAGCCACGCCAAGAGTATGGGTGACAGGTGGAGATACGGGTGGTACTCGGGCCGAACGCCGTCATCACCTCCGACACCGTCTCCAACACCGGTCGTGAAGGGCGCGCCTCGACTCCCGTACTTTGAGCCGACCGAAGACGAGGGGGAACGACCGTGGGCATGCCGAACAACGTGAGAATGGTGGAGACCATGATCGGCTTCCCCCATGACGACATGAAGGCCGTCTATGCCTTCATCACCCGCCAGACCAAGGACACCCAGTCGAAGGAAGAGTTCGAGTTCCCGGCCGAGTACATGTTTAAGGACGTGCCGGATGATTTGGCCGCCGTCCGCGACATCATGGGCCTCGAGCACCTGCTGTTCGGCTCCGACTGGCCCCACGCCGAAGGCCTGGCCGAGCCCAGGACCTTCGCTGACGACCTGGCCAGCCAGGGGTTCTCCGCCGACGAGATCCGCACCGTCCTGCGCGACAACGGCCGGGTGCTGGCCCAACGGATGGTCTGACCGAGCCCTGATCAGGGCCGTGCTGCCGTCGATTCCTACTGGCCAGGCGCCCAGTGTCCCGGCACGATGCCCTGGCTGGAGTACGTTCCAGGCGGTGAGCACCTCTGCCGACTCCCCTGTCCAGATCACTGACCGCGAGGGGCTGGTGGCGCTGGTCGACGAGCTGGTCGACCAGGAGTTCTACGCCGTCGACACCGAGTTCCACACCGAGCGCACCTACTGGCCACAACTGGCTCTCATCCAGTTCGGTTGGGCCGGCAAGGTAGCGCTGGTCGATCCCTTGGCCGTCGACCCCGAACCGTTGAGCCGCCTGTTCGCCGGACCGGGCACGGCCGTCGCCCACGCCGCCAGCCAGGACCTCGACATCTTGCACACCGCATGCGGAGTGGCCCCGGCCAGCGTGTTCGATACCCAAATAGCAGCAGGGTTCGTGGGCATGTCCACCCCGTCGCTGGCCCGCCTGGTGGACCAAATACTCGGGATCACCCTGGCCAAGACCGATCAGCTCTCTGACTGGCTGCACCGGCCCATCCCTCCCGCCCAGCTCACCTATGCCGCCGGCGACGTCGTGCACCTACTGGCCCTCCGGTCTGCCCTGGTCTCTCAACTCGAGGAGCGTGGCCGTCTGGCCTGGGCCATCGAAGAGTGCACCCAGGCGCTATCGGTCCGCAGGGTCGATGTGCTGCCCGAGCAGGCGTGGTGGCGGGTGGGTGACATGCGCAAGCTGTCGGGCCGATCCCGGGCGGTGGCCCAAGAGGTGGCGGCATGGCGCGAGCGCCGGGCAGCCGAGGTCGACCGGCCCCGGCGCAGCGTGCTGTCGGACCTGGCCATCATCACCATCTCCCAGCGGGCGCCGCGCAACCGGGTGGAACTCGAGAAGCTCCGGGGCGTAGACACCCGACACCTGTCCAAGGGCGGGGCCGACGAGATCCTCGAGGCGGTCCAGCGCGGTCAGGCCTTGCCCGCCGGTGACCTCCGAGTCCCCCCCGACTCCGGCGATGCTCGAGCATCCCAGGCTGCCGTTGCCGTCTGCGCCGGCCTGGTGCGCCAGATCTCCGACGAGCTCGATTTCGACCAGGCGCTGCTGGCTACCCGGGCCGATATCACCCAGGTGGTCCTCGGCGAGCCCAGCCGGCTCGACCAGGGCTGGCGGGGGACCATCGCCGGCGACCCGATCAGACGACTGCTGAACGGGGAGGCTGCTGCCGCCTTTGAGTCCGATGGGCGGTTGGTGCTCGAGGAGCGTTCCCATACCCCCATCGGGAGTGCGCCCGGCTCCTGATCGAGCAGTTCAAACGGGCTTGCGTCCCACGCAGTGCCAGTTGAGGGTGAGTAGTTCTGCTTCCTCCGCTTGGATGTAGGACTGGCTGTTTTCGTTCATGCGCTGCATCATGGCGTCGGTCTTCTTGGGGATCACGTGGATCTTGGCCAGGAACTTGAAGATCGCCTCGTACTTGTCGAAGAGGGCGACCTCCTTCTTGATCATCTCCACCGCGCTCCTCCCCACCGAGGAGATGAGTTCGAAGCCCGCCTTCGTGTAAGCGTCCTCCCAGTAGCGGTAGTACCAGAATCCTCCGAATACGGTCAGCTCGCGGGTGTGCTGGATCAGCGTCCGGGCATGGGCGTCGTCTCGGTCATAGGCATCGAGCGCGGCGACATCGTTCATGACGAAAATCCCCCCTGGCTTCAGTACACGCAGCACCTCGGCGAAGGTGAAGGCGTGGTCGGTGATGTAGGTCATCGGCTGGACGGCGTAGACAGCGTCGAACGAGGCGTCGGCGAAGGCCAGCGGCTTGTTGAAGTCTCCGACCGTGAAGTTTGCTGCTGGCAGGTTGGGGTTCTTCCATGCTTTGTCGATCTGCGACTTGTCGAGGTTGATGCCGTACGGCGTCGCCCCTGTCAACGCCGCGATGTTCTCGGCGATAGCGCCACACCCACAGCCCAGATCCAGCACCTTGTCGCCCGCGCTGATCTCGAGGTCGTGGGCCACGATCTGCTCGAACAGAAGTTGGTTTTTCAGGACCGACTGCTCTGTGTCGATGGCGGGGGGCATGTACATCTTCTCCACCGAGCCGAGCGTGCACAGCAGGTGGATGATCCGGTAGAGCTGCTGGAGCTCGGAGCTACTGCCTTGCGTGTACCCCTTCAGGGGCACGCCAGCCTCGTAGTCGGCCTTGGTGTTTTCTGGTGAGTCGGTGAACAGCTCGTCGTAGGTGCCCATGAAGGCATTGAACTCTGCGTCGCTGACCCGCAAGAGCCCGTACAGTGCCCCCAGTCGCTCGCGAACGGTCGTGGTCGTGGGCTTGCGCGTCATGACTAGCTCCCTTGTCGATACCTGCGAAGCCAACCCCTGCATCCCCTGATCGAAACCCCCGACGAACCCTCGGCCCACCAGCCCCCTCCATGTGCAGTGCCAGCGGTCGTGACGCTAGTGGCTGCCGCTCACCGCCACCGTCATCTGTTCCCAGCAAGCCCTTCCGACGCGACCTGGCCTGCCAACCGTCGTGGGGCTCAGAACCCGATCCGGCTGGTGCCGAAGGCGACGTCGTCGAAGACCACGTCCCATGTCCCGGTGCCGGTCTCGCCGATCTGCAGCTGGCCGACAGAGGTAGCGGTGACGGTGCTGGTCGAGTTGGAGAGCACCGATATCGGAACCCCGTCGAGCCCACGGTTACCTGAGTGGTGAACTTCGGAGTTGCGTTGGTGCCCAGCAGATCGGCCCGTTCAGGTAGACCCGGTAGCAGTACTGCCCGGCGGCCGCCAAGGTGAGACTGCCCTTCCACTGGTAGTTAATGGTCCCGTTCAGGGACAGCGACAGACGGGTCGGGACCACCGTGGTGCTCAAGGTGCATACCCCTGTGGCGCTGACTGGACCGAACACAACAGTGGCGTTGGTGGCCGAGCGGTCCGTCCCGAAGTTGACGATGGCGTGCACGCCGACCAAGTCGGTCAGGTACGGGCGCTGGTCAGGTGCGCGTTGAACGCCAGCGCTGCCGTAACCGACACCGTGGCGGTCAACGCCGACACGTTGCCCACCGCGTCCCTAGCCCGCACGGCATAGGTGTGCATGCTCCCACCCACCACCGTCAAGTCGTTGTAGGTAAGGACGTTGCCGGGGCTCACCAGAAGCACTCCGTCCCGGTACGCGTCGTAGCCGGTCACGGCGGTGTTATCGGTCGACGCGTTCCACTCGAGGATCGTCGACGTCGGACTGGCGGAACTGACTACTAGACCGGTCGGCGTGGTCGGCACGACTGTGTCGATCTTCCATGTGGCCGTGGCCGGGGTGGTGTCGGTTGCTCCGCCACTGGTGGCGTAGACCGAGAACGTATGGGTGCCGGCTGCTAGTCCGCTGTACGACTTGGGAGTCGTGCAGGACGCGGCCGATCCGGTGTCGAGCTTGCAGGTGAAGGTGGCCGGGGTGAGTGTGGCCGTAAACGCGAACGAAGCGCTGGTGCTGGACGTGGCCGAAGCAGGCGCGCTGGTGATGGTTGTGTCGGGTGCAGTAGCCGCGGCCGCCTCGCCGGGAAAGAGCCCGACGAGAGGCACCATGAGTGCCGCCATCACGACGACCCGCCGCCGAGTTGACACTCCACCGAACCTAGGAATCCATTGATGTCTGCCCATCGTCACCACTGCCCCACACTTGGATCGGAACAACGAAGTCCGACTTGCCGATCACCGTCTGCCCTACTGGCCACCAGCGGAGTAAAGCCTCGGTCTCTCGAGGGTCTCTCCTCAGCCCACACCGATACCCGCTTGCGTGTCACCGGACCATCTCCGACTATCGGGAGTAGAGACTGAGGAACGGGACTGTTGCCAATCCGATGCATTGGCGGTAATCCGCTACGCAGAGCGAGCACAGGCACTCACGGTGCTCAATCCACCATTTTCTGGGACCGGAACGGGCCGCCTTTTAGCTCACCGCGAAAGCGGCGGTGTTTTTCGTTGAGTACCGTCCGCTCCATCGGTCCCGCCTAGTACGTCGAAGGCTTCACCCTTGAGGAACCATCCGTGAGCGCTCCGTGACCTTTGGTGACACAGCGCGTCTTGTGTATGCGGGTAACCGCCGGTGTGCCTCACCATCGCTGGTCCGCCGTTGCACCTGCCCTGGCCTCGATCGCCCTCTCCGGGCCACACCGCTAACTGCTACTTGACCAGTTTGCCGTTGCGGACTTCTGCGGTCGGGACGAAATTCCCTTGGTCGTCGACCCGGAACACGAACACGGCTCCGGCCTTCACTTCGCCAGTGCGGTCGAACTGGATCGTCTTGGTGAGACCGACAGAGTTGGCGGTTCGGAGCCACCGCTCGATTCCGGCACGAGTTGTCTGACCCGAGCCGATGGCGTCAAGGAAGAGATTGGCAGCGTCGTAGTACTCGGCGGCGAAGTATCCGGGGTCGCCACCGAACGTGTTCCGATAGGACTCGGCGAATGACGTCTGTTTCGCCGTCGTTGGTCGCGCCGAATTGACGCACGGGCACGTCATGATCGCTCCGGCCGAAGTACCACCGGAATCACCGATGAAATCGGGTGTGTAGATACCGTCACCGCCTACGAACGGCACGGTGATGCCCGCACCACGCATCTGGCTCAGAAGACGCCCACCTGGTTTGCCGACGCCACCGAAGTAGACGGCATCGACGTGCGCCCCGGCTATCGCGGCTGTCGCATCGCGATAGTTGACACTCTCTGGATCGACGCTGATACGAACCGCCACCACTACTCCGCTGGATTTGAGATTCTTTGTCGTGAGATCGGCGATCGTCTTTCCATACAGACCTGTGTCGTCGACTACCGCGACGCGGTGCACACCCAGTCGCTCCGTCATGAAGATCGCCGCGGCAGGCCCTTGGGCGGCATCGTTCCCGACAATCCGATGGAAGGTGGTCCATCCCTTCTGTGAAAGTGACGGGTTCGTCGCCGACGCTGTGATCACGGGGACGCCACCTTTGTCCGTGACCGGCGTCATTGCTGCCGTTTCACCGCTGAACACCGGCCCGATAATTCCGACGATCTGCGGGTCGGCGACGATGCCGTCGGCCAGGTTCAATGCATTGTCCGGAATTCCCTGGGTGTCGTAGGTGAGCAGTCCCACCGGGCACCCAGCGTGTGCGGCGTTGTACTTGCGCACGGCGAGCTCGGCGCCATTGCGCGGGGGACGACCGTTGGAGCTGTCGGGTCCGGTGACCGGCCCGACCGATGCCAGGGCTATCGATGTACATCCCGACGTGGCCTTGTCCAACGTGGCCTTGTCCGAGGTGGCACCACCGCACCCCGATGCCGCAACCAACATCCCGAGGGCGACGATGGCGGCCACGGCGGTGGGCAGGCGCTGGCTGTTGGTGCTCATGATGGCCGCCCTCCGGCGTCGTCGGCCGTTGGAGCCACTGGGTCGGGCTCGGGCTCGCTAGCGACCGCTACTGGGCTGGGATCCGAGCCATCACCCCTGGCCCGCATTCGCATCTCCGCTGCTCGGTCCTGAATCCCCTTGAAGAAGTCAGATTCTACGATGCCGTCGACGGACTCCTTGCGTCGCCCGTGGTCGATCTCCACGCGCATGGCACGAACCTGTTCGCGCAGCTTCTTCTCTCGCAGGGCGACCTGCTCGGCCATGTGCATGAACACGCGAGTCAGCAGTCCGATGTCGTCTCGGGCCCGGCCCAGCTTCTCCAACTGTGCGGTATCCGGCTCTTCATCGGCTTCGATCGCCTGGGCCGCTGTCGTCAGAGCGCTGACAGGGCGCGACAGCCTGCGGGCCAGTGCGATGGCAGCGGCTACGGCCAGGATCGCCACAATGATCAGAGCGATCCTGGTGGTGGCAGCCAGCCGGTCGATCGAGGCCAGGAACACGCTGCGTGGTTCGATAATGACGGCAACTGCGCCGGTCTTGGTGGTGGACCAGGCCACGACCTGATCACCTCGACCGGCCAATGCGACCTTAGCGATCGTTCCTTTGGGCGACTTGGCGGCAGCCCGGGCGACCGAGCCGAGCCCGATCTGGTCCAGCGTCTTCCCCAGATTGCGCTGATCGCGAGCCGCCACGATCCGGCCGTGGTCGGCGAGGACCGCCTGGCCGCCGGGGATCAGAGGGCTCTGGCTGAGGGAGTACATGACGTCATCACCGCTCACGCCGATGCTGACCACACCCTTCACGGCTTCACTGGGCCTGCGGGCGGGTGACGCCACCGTGAACACGTAGCGGCCACTCTTGGCATCCGCCGACACTTCGCCTACTGCAGGCTTTCCGCTGAGGGCAACACCGAACCATGCCGTGCGGGCGTAGTTGCGGCCCACGGCGTCGGACGGGAAGCCCGAAATCACCGTTCCTTGCGCATCGACCACCACGATGTTGCGGACGTCGGGTGATGACTTGGCCGCCCCGAACGATGGCTCCGGGTTGGTCGCCGGACTATCGATGAAGGAGACGACATCTGGCGCGGTGCCGAACTGCTCGGCACGCTTGGACACGCCGTCGAGATACTCCCCGACCGCCGACGACCCGACGAACGCCGACCCGAGCGCGTTCGACAACTCGGCATTCTCCACTGCCATCTGACCAGCTCGGGTGGCGGCCACCGACACGATGGCCATCGGGATCAACGCCGCGGCCACCAGGGTCACGCCGATCTTTGCTCCGAGGGTCCAGTTGCGGGGATCTGCTTTAGCGAATTTCACTGTGGTTGAGAGTAACATTTAGCAGTTGGATGTGAACGACCAAGAGGGTGGATCGGCTCCATCCCGGTCCTCCATCGATTAATCCTTGCCGACAGGTCAGGCCGGTGTTGGCTGGCGAGGAACAAGGCCAGCCGCGACGTAGATGGCGTCGATTACCTCCATGGTCGAAATCGCGTCCCTGGCGGTGGTGGGAAAGGGAGTCCCGTCGACCACAGCATTGCGAAACGCCTCCATCTGAAAGGTATAGGTGGGAACTCGCTGGGCGTGCTCGACGCGTCGCATCGACCTGCTCTTCACCGTGATGCGGTTGAAGAACTGGGGACCGAGGGGATTGAACAGGGAGAGCGATCCCTTGGTGCCCGTGACCCGTCCCTTCAACTGAAAGAGCTTGGCCGACAGCAGCGAGCACTGCAGAGAACCAGTGATGCCGTTCGGGGTGGCGAGCGTGGCGGCCATGGCCCGGTCGATGTTTGCCGAGATGGTCTTGGCCTGAGCGGACACCACCGTCGGCTCCTCACCAGAAAGGGTGCGCCACAAATTCACGGCATAGCAGCCGATGTCCATCAGCGCCCCTCCGGCCAGGTCGAGCTGGTAGCGGATGTCGTGGCGGAGCGGCAAGGGGATGCACAGCGAGGTGTCGACGTGACGAACCTCGCCGATCTCACCGCTGGCCAGGATCTCGGCCGCCCGGATCATCATCGGGTGGTAGCGGTAGTGGAAGGCTTCCATGACGACCTTGTCCTGGGCGTCGATGACCTGGGCGACATGTAGGGCTTCGTCAGCGTTGGCAGCAAACGGCTTCTCGCACAGCACATGCTTGCCGGCAGCTATGGCCCGCAGAGTCCACACTCCATGGAGGCCGTTGGGCAACGGGTTGTAGATCGCATCAATGGCTGGGTCGGCGAGCAGGTCGTCGTAGCTGTCGTGGACGGTGCCGATCTGGTGCTTGGAGGCGAACTTCTGTGCCCGTTGTTTGTCGCGTGCAGCGATAGCGACCACTTCTACGCCGTCCGTGGATCTCGCCGGTCGGATGCAGGCTGCTGGAGCGATGCGCGCGGCCCCGAGGATTCCAATGGTGAGCGTCATGCGTGCACGGTATCGGGTCACGGCCAAGTAAGGGCATGGCCTGGGTCACGCCGTTCCTTCTTGAAACGCACGCCGCGTGCAGACACATGTGGCCCTGGCGCCGATACGTGTTGTCGAGCGCGTCTTCGTGCCCTCGATGGATGTCGGAGGCGCACTCGACCGGGGCGTCCGGATCACGCCCCGCCGCTTGGTGTCAGTTCGACCACGGCGTCCTCAACGCTCTGTCGGTCATCTCACGGGTGCCCGAAAAAGCACAGACGGACAGGTGAGGTGAGGTGGTGAACGCAATCGTCATGGGGCCTGAATAGTTACGACCCAAGAACGCCACCTCAGCAGGTGTCCACGATGTCGTGAGACATGGTGGACACATAGGTCACGGAACCGGACACTGGCGAGAGCACCAATGTTCTTCCCCTGGTCGATGTGTGGTGTGGACTCCTGAGTGGAGCAGCGTGCAGGTGGGAGCGGGCCAGGTAGGGTCGCAAGCATGACTAGCTCTTCCGAACTCCCGCTGTGCTTTCCGGCAGACACGCAAATAGTTGTTGCCGCTGGGCTTCTGGGGGTTGCCGACCTGGGTGACGGACCGACCGATGAGCAGTATCGGGTGGTCGCAGCGCTAGCCCGTAACCTATGGTCGATTGAGTTGCTTGGGACTGAACGCGCCAGCCCCGCAGAGGTCGCCGCCTCGCTGCCGGATTCAAGTAAGCGACGGTTCGTCCAGTGGGCCATGGTCGTCCAGTTCTGCCGTCATCCGGCTAGCCGTGACCAGGAAGAACGGTTGGTCGAGTACGCAACGGCCCTAGGAGTGGAAGGTCCTCCGTTGGATGCCCTGGCGTCGTGGATCTCCAAGGATGCGGTTGCAGCTTCGGCCGACTACGTCCGCAACTATCAGCGATTCATCAGCGATCTCTCTGAGCCGATCGAGATGTCAGCCGACGGGGGGGAAGTGCTGCCACAGGTCCGAGCGCTTTTCGACCTGCCTGAAGGGACACTGGGCTGGGCGTACTTGCAGTTCTATGAGCGACACGGTTTTCACCTGCCCGGGCCCCACACTCCCGAGCCGGCGTACTACATCAGTCATGACATGAATCATGTCATCGCCGGGTACGAGCCCGACGGCCCAGGGGAGATCGCTCTCGGAGCATTCAAAGTGGGCATGAGTGACTCAGACGCCAACTGGATGGCCTTCGTGACAAATCTCATGATCCAAGAGGCTGGGCTCATCAAGCATGGGCTCACCGAAGAGGCTCAGTTCGTCCCCTACGGTGGCGACGTCTACGGCGACGATCAGGGCCAGGGGGCGCTGCACCTCCCGGGAGCCGAAGCACTGTTGGCCGAAGCGTTACGGCGCGGTGCCTCGGTGAGGCAGGATTTCAGCCAGGTCGACCATCTCGCCATGGCCCACCGGTCAGTTGCGGATATCCGCGAGGAGTTTCACGTCATGCCCCGCGCCGACGGTTTTGACGAGGTGTTTCGACCCAAGTACCCGTGAACCGATCGTCTGATCGTCTGCGCTCGACTCAATGGCCCGGTCGGGCGATCATGTCGCTGGTGCCCGCCGAATCTCATACGGACGGACGGACGAAGTTGGCCCAGGGAGTAGAGGTCGAAACCTCCATCACGCCCCTGAACAGGCAGTACACAGAGCAGTCCCAACGGGGTTCGGACCCGAGCCGGAGGTGACCGTCGTGCGGCCCCGTCGATTCCATGGGGCCACGATCTGGGCGTCGACGGCGGCCCGGTCCCTTCATGGCTCTCAATCCGGCCTCGACTCGGAATCGGATGTCGGCGGCTCTCCCGATCCTCTTGAGTAGCGAGAGGATCGATACTCATGGACCCACTCCTTCGTGCTCCTCCATTGGCCGTCCGCACCCTTCTGGGCCCGGAGCCTCCCCCGTTCGGCTGCTGCCCTCAAGGAGGTGACCGTCACGTGCTTGCTCACGAGCGCAACCAGCGGGATCAACGAATCGGGTCCGGCCACTGCCGGATAGACGAATCGATAGAGATTGTCGAGCACAGCTCGGGCCACGATCTCGCCGAGAGGTCCTGGGTCGCCTTGATCGCATCGTTGAAGCGCCTGGAGGTACTTCGACCGCTGTCTGGTGAAGATGAGCGCAGGTGGGAGTCCACCGCGCATCAGAAGCAGGTTGAGGATCAACCTTCCGGTGCGGCCGTTTCCGTCGATGAAGGGATGGATCTTTTCAAAGGCTCCGTGAGCTGCAGCCACGGCCTCTACGAGACGTTCCGTGTCGCTGATCGACTCAAGAGAGTTCATCCAATCGACCATCGCCGCCTCGACTTCAGTCCAGGGTGGTGGCTGCATGCCACCGGGAAATCGGTGGAGATCGTGCCGGCGAAAGCTTCCGGGACCCTCCCGATCGTCCGCGTTCGGGTGGGGGGCCACCCCCCAGACTGGCCCAAGCGCCAATTCGTGGATGTGGCGAACCTCGGTGAGGGACAGCATCGATCCGCTTGTCCAATCGCCCGGGTCCAAGGCGTGGCCGTAGACCCATTGGGCGGCTGTCGCATACCCGGTGACCTCCAGGTACTCGGAAAGCTCCCTATCGCCGACTGCTCGCCCCTCGGCGAGCAGTGTCTCGACCTGGGCGATGACCAGTGTGTTGCCTTCGAGCGCGGTCGAATGGTGGGCTTCGAGGTGCCAGATGGACGTCCAGATCGCCTGAGCATCATTCGGAGTGGGCAATCCCCCGAGACGTTGGTCGAGTTCTTCGACGGCCTCGGAAAGGCGCTGGTAGACGAGGCGACGCGGTGGCCGGCCTCGGTCTGATTTGTTGAGTTGCACTGCTATTTAATGTAACACGACAACATACGCGACGATCGACCATGGGCGTGATCAACGGATCGTTGAGGATGTTGTGGTCCAAGTGACACCACTCAGCGGGACGTGAGCGGAGGCTGATTCGGAGGGGCTGGCACGGAGGCTTCGATGGGCCTAATGGAAACCCCAGCCAGCCTCCAGGAAACCCAGGCCGGTTCAAACAGCGAACTTTGGGAGGATGCCGCCTGGGTACCTGAAGTCCTCACAGAACAATGCCAAGTTGGTCGCCGCTGACAAGCGCTTCCGGGGTGGACCTGACCTCTTGGCAACTCCATCACCTCAGAGCGTTCCCGTGCACGGGGATCTGAGTTCCGACCCCCTGTCGTCGGATTGGCTGGGCTGGTCGTGGAGCCCGTGGGTCAGGGTCGCTGGGATCACGACGCTGGGATCAATCCAGAGGCTCAGGCTCCGGGAACGTCCACGATCCGTCCAGGACCGCAGGACGCGGGCGGTACATCCGGGCGACGTAGTTCCACCCGTCTGACACGAAGAGGAAGTTGGGCGAGCCGTCGGGCTCCGGCCCGAAGATCACGGTGACCGAACCGTCTGCATCGGGAACGGCGGTGACGCTGTTGACGCTGTAGGAGTCGAACGCATTCTTCTCGAAGTAGCCGTTTCGGGCGTAGACCGATACCGACCAGAACCCGTCGACAGGAACATTCGACACCGTCAGATGGAACCGGCCGGCCGGACAGGGGTCGGCACGCACGGCGTAGTAGGCCTCCTCCTCGGGCAGGCCGCCGAACCCGCCAGCCGTGCCGATGAGGAACCAGACCGGATCAACCGCATCCTTGCGACCGAACGTACGCCTCGAGTCGCTGATCCCCCGGCCAAGCGACAGCAGTGGCTTCTTCGTGGCTTCGTAGCTCTCCTCCTCAAAGCGGCCCATCACCCAGGGCGCGTCCGAGCCAGCCTCGATGATGAGTCCATCCTGGAGCGCATTGGCGACCGCGATATCAGCGCGGTCTACCGGGTCCATCAGGGTCCGAGCCAACAAGATGACGAACGGAGTGTCGAACTCTTCGACTGTCAACGGATGCGTACCAGGCTGGTGGAACACCCGGTTGACGTAGCCGTCCTCGTTGACTACCTGGACGGTGAGGTAGCGCCGACCACCATCGGGCACCGTGAGAGTCGCCCCCTTGGAGATGTCCACGATCGCGACGCTATAAAGCGTGTCCCGGTTCATCCGGATCACGTTCTGCTGATCGATCGGCGTAGGCCGGCGGAAGTGCACCCACGCATTGACCGCTGCACCGAGGCCGATCATGCGATCGACCTGGGCTGCCACCTCGGCCCTGGCGTAGTTGTCGACGTTCACCGGTGTTGCAGTCATGGGGAATCCTTTTCGGGTCGGGTCAACTCAGGTCGGGTCGGGCACCACTGACACTCGGGACGGCTAGTAGACGCCGAGCCCTCGGGCGATGAAGACCACCCCGGCCCCGGCCCCGGCCCCGCACAGCGGTGCGAACCACCGGCTCAATCCGCTCCGGCCCATCCGGGAGTTGAACACGAAATCAGTCAGCAGTACAAAGCTGTAGGAGACGACGCCTACCGGCTCCCGCGGACCATCCTTGGGGCAGCCGTCGAAGACCATCAGCTCATTAGCAATCCCTGCCGGATCAAGGGTGCGGGAACGGTGAAGTCGAAGGAGCGCCCGATGGCATCGGTCGCCGAGGTTGTGGAAGCAATGTCTAAGACCCCCGACCTCTACCGACTGCCACTGGCACTCGCTGCGTTCTGTCAGCTTCGGCGGGGGGAAGTGATTGGACTCCAGCGCAAGCACATCGACGTGGACCAGATGACCGTCCAAATTGAACAGTCAGTGGTCGTCCCGCACAAGGGAGTCGCTACCCTCGGGCCACCGAAGTCGGAGGCAGGGAGGCGAACCTTGGCCATCCCGCCTAACCTGAAGCAGGTCCTCATCGACCACTTGGCTGACAATGTGGAGCCCGAGCCTGAGGCGTGGCTGTTCACCAACGAGACCGGGATTCGCCTGCCCACCTACAAGTTCAATCGGGTTTGGGCCAAGGTGCGTGCCGACATCGGCAGACCTGATCTCCACCTCCACGATCTCCGGCACCCCGGTCTTACGTGGGTGGCAGCCTCAGGGGCCTCGCTGACCGAGATCATGCGCCGTGGGGGTCACTCCACTCCTTCGGCAGCCATGGTCTATCAGCACGCCACTGAGGATCGGGACAAGGCGCTGGCAGCCGCACTGGGGGATCTGGCCAGAACTGCGGATTCAGTGGTCGCTGCCCGGCAGGGCGTTTCCACTAACGCCCACAGGATGCCCACCGAGCAAATAGCCAGCTAAACCGCCACTGGTCTGAGGCCATTTTTGGCCCCTGACCAGGCAATACACAGAGCAGTCCCAACGGGGTTCGAACCCGTGTTCCCACCTTGAGAGGGTGGTGTCCTAGGCCGCTAGACGATGGGACCAAGTCGGGTCGCTAACTGCAGCGACCCGTGATGACGCCCCGTGGAGGGCGGTACTGCACCGTCGCGAGGACGATGTTCCACAACTCCCCCGAGAGGTCACTGTGTCTGCTCGGGGGGGAGGGATCGAACCTCCAACCTCCAGATTCAGAGTCTGGCGCTCTGCCGGTTGAGCTACCCCCGAATGGGCGAACCAGCAATTTAGCCGACCTGGGCCGACCCTGGGACGGGGCCCATTGCGACACCTCCTCAGCGCTCCACAGCAACCCTCGAATCGGTCAGATCGGTGTCGCCTAGCCGCCGTCCGGACCACCCTCGGCCCCTCGCTACGATCGTCCCATGGACGCACACCGGGTAATCATCGTGGGGGGCGGCGTCCTCGGCACCATGCACGCCGTCGAGGCCTGTCGCCGAGGGTGGGAGGTCATCCACCTCGAGGCCGATGCCGGACCCCGCCGTGCCTCGGTGCGCAACTTCGGCCTGGTCTGGGTCAGCGGGCGGGCCGCTGGCCCCGAACTCGACCTCGCCGTCCGGGCCCGTGAGCTTTGGGAGCAGTTGGCCATCCACTCCCCCGCTGTCGGGTTCCGCCCCGATGGATCGATCACCATCGCCCGCCACGACAACGAGCTCGCTCTCATGGCCGAGGCCGCCGCCCAGCCCGATGCCGCCACCCGCGGCTTCGAGCTCCTCGATGCCGACGGAGTCCGTGCCCACAACCCAGCGGTGCGTGGTGAGCTCCTCGGTGGACTGCGGTGCACCCGCGATGCCATCGTGGAGCCCGGCCTGGTCCTCGGCGCCCTGCGTATCACCCTGGAGGCCACCGGGCGCTACACGTGGCTCCCCCGCCGCCAGGTGGTCGACGTCGAGACCACCCCGGATGGCACCGCCGTCGCCGTCGACCAACTTGGCAACCGCCATGAAGGCACCGCCGTAGTGCTGTGCATCGGCGACCGCCTCTCCGGGCTCGGCGGCCGTATCGGGACCACCCTGGCCGCCGCCCCGCTACGCAAGTGCCGGCTCCAGATGATGCAGACCGCACCGGCCTCGGAACGTTTGACCACTGCCCTGGCCGACGCCGACTCCATGCGGTACTACCCGGCCTTCGCACTGCCCGGCCTCGACGCACTGCCCGAGCCTGCAGCCACCACCTCCGAGTGGGGCATGCAGCTGCTCCTGGTGCAGCGGGCCGCCGGCGGACTGACCATCGGCGACACCCACTCCTACGACGAGCCCTTCGACTTTGCCGTCGAGGAGCACCTCTATGAGGACTTGCGGGCCCGAGCCGAGGCGCTCCTGGGCTGGAGCCTGCCCCCGGTCGTGCGACGGTGGGCTGGTGTGTACACCGGCATGACAGACGAACGCATCTACTACCGGACCACCATCGATCCCGGCATCGTGGTGGTAACCGGCCCGGCCGGACGGGGCATGACCCTGTCTCCGGCCATCGCCGAGGAGACCTGGGAGGAACTGACCCGATGAGTACCCCTATCCGACTGGCCGCGCTGGACATGGCCGGCACCACCGTGGCCGACGAGGGAGCGATAGAGGAAGCCTTCCAGGCCGCACTTGACGCCGTCGGCCTGGTGGCCGGCGACCTGATAGAAGACCCCGCTGCCTACATCCGCCGCACCATGGGCCAGTCCAAGATCACCGTGTTCACCGAGCTGCTCGGGGGCGACCGTCACCGGGCCGAACAGGCCAACACCGCCTTCGAGACCGCCTTCGACCAGGCCGTCGACCGCGGCGAAGTGGTCGCCCTCCCAGGGTCCGAGGATGTGTTCGCTGTGCTGCGGGGCGCAGGGGTGCGCATCTGCCTCACCACCGGATTCTCCCCGACCACCCGCGACCGCATCATTACGGCACTCGGATGGGGGGGACTGGTCGACCTGGCTCTGTCCCCTGCCGATGCCGGTCGTGGTCGCCCGTGGCCCGACATGATCCTCACCGCCGTGCTCCGTCTCCGGATCGACGATGTAACCGAGGTAGCCGTGGCGGGTGACACCACCAGTGATCTCATCGCCGGAAGTCGGTCGGGGGCGTCCATCGTGGCCGGCGTGCTGACCGGGGCCCACTCGGCCGACGAGTTGGCCGAAGCACCTCACACCCACCTGCTCGGGTCGATCATCGAACTGCCCAACCTCATCCTGGGTTGATCATTCGCTCCACCGCCCACACACCGTTCACTCCGGCGAATGGAGCCGATCGAACCCGATGATCCGACCGATGGCCACGCCTACGGTCTCCTTGGCGTAATAAGGCAGCGCAGCCAGGCCGTTGATGGGCGAGGTCTGCGTGGGTGTCGGATACGGCGTCAGTCCCACCGCCGAGGCGATGGCCAGACTGCGGGCCTCGTGGAACTTGTCCGTTACCATCAGCACGGCGACGTCGCCGTAGGCGATCAACGTAGGGGCAGCCTCGGACAGGTTCTGCCACGAGTCTCGTCCGCCGGCCTGGAAGATGTCCCGCGCCGGTATCCCCATCGACACCAGGTAGCGAACGGACGCCTGTGCCTCGGTGAATGCATCACCGGGCTCCTTCGAGCCGGTCACCATGATCGAGTGCGAGTAGTTCTGGTGCCATAGCAGGGCGGCTTGGTCGAGCCGGGCCCGCAGATCGGGTGACGGGACCCCGTTGTACTGGGCGGCCCCCATCACCACGATGGCCCCGGCCGGCCGGGGCTGGTAGCGCTGACCGACCTTCCACACCTGGTAGGCCGTCACACCCAGGTAGATGAGAGCGGCCACCACCAGGTACTTGACCAGACGCAGCAACATGCGGATCACGCGGAAGACGAGCAGCGGAATACCTGGATGGACCGGTATCAGCGGACCGTCCCGGGGGTGCCCACCCAGGAGGTCACTCGGGCGGAGTCCCGCCGGCAGCCAACAGAGCAGAAGCCGAACGAAGTCGCTCCAGGGTGCGTTCGGACCCGAGAACCTCGAGCGCCTCAAAGAGCGGAGGCCCTACCCGTCGGCCAGTCACCGCGATGCGGATCGGAGCTTGGGCCTTGCCCAGCTTGCGGCCTGCCCCCTCAGCCACGGCCAGGGTGGCCGCATGCAGCGACGTACTGGTCCAGTCGTTGGCGAGTGTTGCGTAGGCACCGATGGCAGCATCCAAGATGGCACCGGCTGCTTCGTCGCCAGCCATCGCCTTGGTCCACGACTCAGGATCGAACTCGGGAGTATCGAGAAACAAGAAGTCGACCATGGCCGGCACTTCGCTGAGCACGGCCACCCGCTCCTGGAGCACCGGCGCCATGGCGACGAACACCTCTTCGTCGAACCCACCCTCGGGCCACGGCACGGAATCACCGGTGAGCCAGGGCCGGCAGGCATCAATGAAGTCGGCCGTGTGCATGGCCCGGATGTACTCGCCGTTCATGTGCCTGAGCTTGGCCACGTCGAAGAAGGCGGGCGAGTTGTTGACGTCGGCCAGTGCGAACCACTCGATCATCTGAGCAGCGCTGAAGACCTCGGCTTCGTCGTTGGGCGGACTCCATCCGAGCAGCCCCAAGTAGTTCACGAACGCCTCGGCCAGGTAACCCTCGTCGCGGTAGGACTCGACGGCCACCGGATCCTTGCGCTTCGACAGCTTCTTGCGGGCCTCGTTGACCAGCATGGGCAGGTGGGCGAAGACGGGCATGCCCGGCGTGGGTGCGCCCGTCTCCCCGACCGTTCCGTCAGTTGTCCAACCGATGCCAGCCAGGGCCTCCCACATCAGGATGCACCGGGGTGTGGTGGGCAGGAGGTCCTCGCCCCGGATGATGTGGGTGATGGCCATGTCGATGTCGTCCACCACGTTGGCCAGCACGAACAGCGGGGCACCGGAACCCTTGACGGCGACGAAGTCGTCCATGGCCGTACACGGGAACTCGACATCACCACGGATGACGTCGGTCACGATAGTGACCCCTTCGTCAGGGGTCCGGAACCGGAGGGCCCGTCCCTCGCCACGGGGCAGGGCAAGCGTGCGGCAGTGGCCGTCGTAGCCCGGGGTGAGGATGCCGGCCGCCTTGTTGCGGGCCGTCACCTCGTCGTGCGTACAGCCGCAGGCGAACAACAGCCCGCCATCCCACAGGGCGTCGATGGCCTGGTGGTAGCGGTCCATCCGTGCCGACTGGCGGTAGGGACCCTCGTCGGCGTCCATGCCCAACCAGTGCAGGGCGGTAAGGATGCCGTCGACCCACTCCTCACGGTTGCGTTCGGCGTCGGTGTCCTCGATCCGGAGCACAAAGGTGCCACCGGTCTGGCGGGCCACCAGCCAGTTGAAGAGCGCGGTGCGGGCACTGCCCACGTGGAAGTAGCCCGTCGGCGACGGGGCGAAGCGGACCCTCGGAAGGAGTGGGGGCACTCCGGGCTTACTCGTCCTCGACGATGGTGATGGCGCCGGTGGGGCAGCCGTTGGCCGCCTGGCGCACCGACTCGCGGAGCTCTTCACCCGGGTTTTCGTTCAGGATGTAGAGGAATCCGTCATCACGTACCTCGAAGACCTCAGGGGCGATCCCCATGCAGACAGCGTTGCTGGCGCACTCGTCGTAGTCGACAACAATTTTCATGGCGATCCTCCGGGAGTCGGTGAGGGTGCCTACTGTACCGGCCGCTGGACCACGTGCCGGGACAGGCAGCGGCTGGTAGAAATCGGACATGGAGCATCCGTCGCCCGACCTGCCCGCTCGCCACCATGCAACCGGCCGCTTCCGGTCCGCACTTGCTGTCGCGCTGGTCAGTTCGCTCGCTGTGGTGACGGCCTCGTGCTCGTCGAGTTCGTCGGCTCCGGCCACGACTCCGGCCACGACTCCGGCCACGACCGGGGGGCCATCGACCACCGCCACCACTCGTGCAGCGACATCCGGGCTGCCACCGATCCGCCATGTGTTCGTGATCGTGCTGGAGAACGAGGGATATGCCGCCACCTTCGGCAATCCGGCCGCCGACCCCTACCTCGCCACCACACTGACGGCCCAGGGCGCCACACTCACCGACTACTACGGCATCGGCCACGCCTCCAACGGCAACTACATCGCTCTGGTGTCCGGCCAGGCCCCTAATCCGAGCAACCAGTCGGACTGCCAGGTATTCGCAGACTTCCCAACAGGCACATCGATCGCCCCGGGCGGCCAGATCGACGGCAGCGGGTGCGTGTTCCCGTCCAAGGTCAAGACAGTCGCCGACCAGCTCGATACCGCCCACCTGACGTGGAAGGGCTACATGGAGAGCATGGGGAACATCGCGTCCCGTGAGTCGGCTGTGTGCGGCCACCCTGAACTGGGGTCGGTCGACCACACCCAACGGGCCGTGCACGGCGATGCCTACGCCACCCGGCACAACCCGTTCGTGTACTTCCACTCGATCATCGACAACGCTGCCCTGTGCAACTCCCGGGTCGTGCCCCTCGGGAGTCCGTCCGGCACACTGCCTAGCACCGCACCCGCAGGCACCACCGGACTGGCCACCGACCTGGCCTCGGTCGTCACCACGCCCAACCTTTCGTTCATCACCCCTGATCTGTGCAGCGACGGCCACGATGCACCGTGCACGAATCGGGCAGGGGCGCCGACGTCAGGTGCCAATACCGACGCCTTCTTGTCCACCTGGGTCCCGAAGATCGTCCACTCCCCCGCCTTCGCCAAGGACGGGTTGCTGATCGTGACCTTCGACGAGGCCGATCTCTTCGGTCCCACGGCCGACGCCTCGGCCTGCTGCAACGAGGTGGCCGGACCGGCATCACCCCGGCCGGGCGTGACGGGCCCGGGAGGTGGCAAGACGGGCACCCTCCTTCTCTCTCCGTTCATCCGCCCCGGCACGGTCAGCACCGTCCTCTACAACCACTACTCGACGTTGGCCACCATCGAGGACCTCTTCGGACTAGCCAAACTCGGCCAAGCGGCAACCACCGGCGCCTCGTTCGGGTCTGACATCTTCGCAAGTCGGACGACGGCAGGGTCCTAACTATCACCCGCAAAGTTCGAAGGCCGGCCTGATCCGGACTCCGTAGTTCTGGCGCCGGTCTGCGCAGGTGGACGGCCATCGTGCGAACGCGCCGGGAAATACCACTGTGCGTGCGCTGTTGGCTGCGCACCGCAACACTGCTCCGCCTCTCCCCCAAATTGACCATTGACTGGGGAATCAACGAGGAACACGCTTCGTAGGAATCATTCACATTTAGCAAGTGGATCCACCACTGCTCACACAAAACCCGGGGAGACCTACGTGTCGCTACATCGGACGGCCATCGCTTCAGCAGCGGCTGCACTTGCCATCGTCGGAGGATCAGTCGGTATATCCAATGCTGCCCACGCCTCGGGCGTCCCGGCGCTCAAGGGTCACGTGATTGCTTCTTCGCTCAACAATCCGCGTGGCATCTCGCTGGGCTCCGAAAACACCCTCTACGTCGCCGAAGCCGGTCTTGGATCCGGAAATGCGGTCACCGGAGTCGTTGCCGGAATCGGCGCCACTGGCTCCATCACGGCTATCAGGCGCCCCGGTTCCTCGAACCCGGGTCAGTCGCGGGTTATCACCGGCCTGCCTTCCGCCGCCGAAGTCGAACAAGGTCAACTCGAGGCGGCGGGGCCAGACGGGATCTCCGCGTGGGGCAACGGTTCCAAGTCAGGGTTCGACACCATCATCGGAGCGTCCGGTGGACCGGGACTCGGTGAACTCCTAGGCGTATCCGGCAAGGGCACACCGATTCCACTCGCAAATGTTGGAGCAGCAGGACTTGCCTGGACTGGCCAATATGCCAATGAGCCCTGGGCTCCGGCCGGTCAGTTCCCCGACTCGAACCCCTACGGCGTGCTGGTTGCCCGCGGTCATACCTATGTGGTCGACGCCGGGGCGAACACCCTCGATGAGGTGCTGTCCAACGGGACCGTCCAGATCCTGGCGTACTTCCCCAACACGCCCTTCAGCGACTCCGTGCCGACTTGTGTTGCCCAGGGGCCTGACGGTGCGCTCTACGTCGGAATGCTGGCACTGGCCGACTTCTTTAATGCTGGGCCCGGGTCGGCCACCATTTACCGTGTCGACCCGAAGGCGACAAATCCGAACGACATCAGCACGGTGCTGAACGTGGCGAAGATCTGGGCGACTGGGTTCAGCACGGTTACGGGTTGCACGTTCGACAACCACGGGAACTTCTACGCGGCCGAGATGTTCGCCGGCGACGTCGTCAAGGCTCCATTCGCCCATCCCGCCACTGGACGTACCGTGATCGGCAAGGGCCAGCTCACTCAGCCCAACGGGGTAGCCGTAGACAGCAACGGGGCGGTCTATGTCTCCAACATGTCGGACTCCACTGTGGCCGGTGCAGGATCGGTCGTCCGTTTCCGCACCGGCGGAGGCTTCTAGCGGCTTGGCCCACCGAGCTCTACTGGCTCTTCGGAAATGGGCGGGTGTAGTGCTCGCGACTCCAAGCAGCTGGGGCTCGAACAGCCCGAATGGCGGCCAACAACAACATCATCAGCGTTAGGGGCCAGGGGGCCAGCACAGGCCAGCGTGGACGACGGCCGCATCGACGGCCTTCGTCATCTCTGCCACGGAACCACCACAGCAGGACAGTGCGTCAGGCCCGAGGAGAACGACCAAGTTCGTGTCGGTTTGCGCAACGACCACCGGAGCGATGTTCTCCGTTGCCGAGCGGACCTCGTCGGGCTGATCGTTTCGATGGAAGGTGTCGAAGGGAACGGGCAACTCGGTCCGACAGGCCCGCCATTCCGACTTCTGGCGCAGCAGCCCATGCGTGATGTCGCACAGGGAACAGTGCGTTCGCCCGAGCTGGGAGCCTGCGAAGTACGCCAGCTCACCGATGACGGTTCCGTCAGCGTTGTAGACGCCGATCAGTCGTCGGACAGTCGTCGATTCCAGTTGGTGTTCCGGCATGCTCACTTGTCCATTCTGTCCTGGTGGTGTCGATGTTCGTGACCGAGCTCCTCTCCGAAGCCAAGCACTGACGCAGTACGTCATCGGTTCAGCCCCCACCCTGGCCACGCTTACCCTCGCCGAGGGTGCAATCACGGGACGAGTCAAGGTTCGGTCATGTTGCGCTCCTGGCGATCCTGCCCGTGATCTGCGGATGCCGAACGAGGGCCGGCGGATCCCACTCAATTCCGAAGAGGCGTTCTACTTGCCTCGCATGCCTCGTCACCACCGGAGGTAACACCATCGAGGACCCGTTCGCACTGGCCAAGCTCGGCCAAGCGGCAACCACCAGCGCTACCTTCGGCGCCAACGTGTTCACCAAGGCACCTTCCTCAGCGAAGTAGCTCACCCATCAAAAGTCTGCGGTGGTACCGGTGACCAACTTGACCACACCGGTCGTCGAGTTGACGCACACGTCGAAGCTGACCAGGTCACCCACGCTGACAAAGGAGGCCGTTGCTCCGGTCACCAAGCCAGTGAACTGGTGCTCGACCCGTCCCGCGGGGCACACGCCCTGACCCGGCGACGTGGCCGATCCCGAGTAGGTGAGGCCCGTCTTGCTGGTCGCCCAGATCACATCGCCACCGGTCAGGTAGGCGGAGCCGGCAATGCGGCCGCCCTTCTGGGACAGGCCGCAGTTGGTGAAGGTGATCTTCTTGGTGATGGTTCCCGAGACCTTGTTGCAGAACAGCGACGACGTGGGGTCGGCCACGGTCAGGTCCACCGTGTTGGTGGCGTCCGAGGTCTCATAGGTCGAGTCGCCCGAGTACGTGGCGGTGATACCAAAGTAGTCACCTACGACCAGGCCCGAGGTATCGCACGACGTGGCTGGCCGCGTGGCCGTGCACAGGACGTCACTGCCCTGGTCGAACTCGACAGTGCCCGACGCCCGGCTGTCGAGACCGCTGATGGCCAGCGTGGCGTTGGCTGACGACGTGATGGTGGCCGACGAGCCACCGTTGACCGTGATGGTGAACGAAGTGGCGGTGTAGACGAAGAGACTCACCGTGTTGGTGGCATTCGACGCGTCATACGCTGAGTCGCCGGAGTAGGCGGCGGTGATGCTGGGGTAACTCCCTGACGCCAGCCCAGCGGTATCGCAAGAGTCATCGCCAGCGGTGATGGTGGCCGTGCACAGGAGCGTTGCGCCCGAGTAGAACTCGACCGTTCCGGTAGCACCACCGGGAAGTCCGGCTGTGGCCAGGGTGGCATTGGCCGAGGGCGAGATCGAGGCTGACGATCCGCCGTCGACGGTGCTTGTGAACGATGTGGCCGCAGTGACGGTGAGATGGACTGTGTTGGTGGCATCCGAAGAGTCATAGGTGCCGTCGCCCGAGTAGGAGGCGGTGATGCCGGTGTAATCACCGGCGGCTAGGCCGGTGGTATCGCACGAGCCATCGCCAGTGGTGAGGGTGGCCGTGCACAGCAGGGTTGCCCCGTAGTAGAAGTCGACGGTTCCGGTGGCATCGCTGGGAAGTCCCGATGTGGCCAGCGTGGCATTGGCCGTAGACGCGATAGTGGCCGACGATCCGCCGTCGACGGTGCTGGCGAAAGAAGGTCCTGTCGCCCCGGCCGGTGTGGCATTCCCCCCAACCACTACCCCGACGGCTCCAAGCACTACGGCCATTGCTGCCGCGATGCGAACACTTCGATGCCTCATTTGCTCCCCCTGCCTCATTTGCTTCCCCTGCCTAGGTGGTCGCCCTACCGGACGACCTTGACGACCTTGACGACCTTGACGACCTTGACGACCTTGACGACCTTGACATTGGATCCGATCTGCGACCCAATTACAACTCACTAGCACCTGTCGCCACGCAGAATGAGCGGGTGGGTGCTCAGCGTGAGGAAAACCGGGCTCTGGCCACGGCCGATATAGGGGGATCACCGGCAAGCCCGCCACGAGCATCCTCAAGCTTCACGGGGTCGCCACACCCGGCGACACCAGCGCCGTTACGCCGCCTTGCCTGCCGCACCCACCGTTGTCAGCCCAGACAGCAGACGTGCGTGGTGAGGGGCCCGCCGCTGAAGGTCATGGCATCGATCACGGCGGCCATCAAGTCCATGGGACGCCCCAGCGCATCGGCGTAGATCCGATGGAGGTTGAGGACCACCCGCTCAGCATCCGGCCACCCAGCGAACTCCCCGAGGTCGGCACCCTGGGCCAACTCCAACGGGGCCAGCCCGTCGCGTCGCCCGGCCGTGGCCAGCTCCAACACGAACCGGTAGTAGCGCTCATGCTCCTCCAGGATGCCGGGGAGATCAGCGGCGGCGGCCAAGGGTCCATGCCCCGGGACGATCACCTCGGCTTCGAAGCCGGCGATCCACTCCAGGGCTCGCAACGCTCCGTCGACGGATCCGGCGAACACCAACGGGGTCAGTCCCACGAAGAGGAGGTCGCCGGTGAAGAGCACCTGCTCGTCGGGCAGCCAGGCCACCAGGTCACCCTCGGTGTGGGCTGCATATCCAGGGTGGACCAGGTCGATGCGACGGGACCCCGAGTGCACGCTCAGGTCGGAGCGGGTCACAATGGTCGGGACCCGCCGGGTCACCGCGCCCCAGTCGGGCACCGGCTCCCATGCCGGCGGGCATGCGTCAAAGATCGGGTCGACCAGTAGGTGAGCCCGCATGGTTTCATGGCCGATGAGGGCCGCCTCGTCCGGCAGCAGCGAGTTGCCGTAGGTGTGGTCACCATGCTCGTGGGTGTTGACGGCGAACCGCACCGGGGCGCCATCGGTGGCCAGGTCGACGGCATCGAGGAAGCGGCGGGTTCGGGCCTCGGTGGCACACGTGTCGACGATCAGGGTGCCATCGGCCCCCGTCACCGCACCGGCGTTGTTGAGCCACCAGGTTCCATCGGGCTGGATCCAGGCGTAGACACCGTCGGCCACCTCGACCAAGCGGCCCGACGACACGGTGGTGTCGGGTTCGTGCACGTGATCGTCACTCATAGTGCGCCCTTCCGGTTCCGTCGTCCGCATCGAAGCAGTCCGCCCCAAGTCGGCGCCGAAGTCGGCGGACTACATCTGACGCACCCGTCAGGGCTTGTCGCTCCCGACCACCCACATGGAGAAGAACTGCGAGCCACCGCCGTAGGCCTGGCCCAAGGCCAACTTGGCCCCGTCGACCTGATGTTCACCGGCCTGCCCACGGACCTGCATGGCCACCTCCAAGAAGCGGAGCATTCCGGAGGCACCGATCGGGTTGGACGACAGCACCCCACCCGAGGCATTCCATGGGATGTCACCGTCGAAGGCAGTGGCCCCCGCCTCAGTGAGCTTCCATCCGTCACCCTGAGCACAGAAGCCGAGGTTCTCCAGCCACATCGGCTCGTACCAGCTGAACGGCACGTAGACCTCGGCGCAGTCGAACTGCGCACGGGGATCGGTGATGCCGGCTTGGGCGTAGACGTCGGCCGAGCAGTCCCGTCCGGCCTGCGGGTTGATCTGGTCGCGCCCGGCAAACATGGTCGGCTCGGAGCGCATGGCCATGCCATGGATCCACGCCGGCGGGTAGTGACCCGAGATGGCGTCCTCTGACGACAGCACCATGGCGGCTGCGCCGTCTGATGAAGGGCACGCCTCGAGGTAGCGCAGCGGGTCCCACAACATCATCGAGTCTTCGACCATCTTCATGTCGATATCGGGGATCTGCAGATGGGCATACGGGTTCCGCATGGCGTTCAGACGGTCCTTGACCGCCACCATCCGCCCGATGTGGTCCGGAGCCCCCGACCGGCGCATGTAGGCCCGGATATGCGGGGCGAAGTAGCCCCCAGCACCAGCCAGCAGCGGGGCGGCAAACGGCTGGGGCACCGACAGGGCCCACATGGCGTCCGAGTCCGACTGCTTCTCATAGGCGACGGTCAGCACCCGCTTGTGGATGCCCGACGAGATGAGGTGGGCGGCCACCAGCGCGGTCGATCCTCCGACCGAGCCTGCGGTGTGGACCCGGATCATGGGCTTGCCCACCGCGCCGAGGGCCGGCGCCAGGTAGATCTCGGGCATCATGTTGCCCTCGAACATGTCCGGAGCCTTGCCGATGACCACCGCGTCGATGTCCGACCAGGTCAGGTCAGCATCGGCCAGGGCCATCTTGGCCGCCTCACGGACGAGTCCAGCGATCGAGACGTCGTCCCGCTTGGACTTGTGGTGGGTCTGGCCCACTCCGATGACTGCACAACGCTCTGCCATCACGCACCTTCCAAGACGCAGACGAGATTCTGTTGGAGACAGGGACCCGACGTGGCGTGAGCCACCGCCCGGTCGGCCTGACCTGAGCGGATCCGCTCAGCGGCCTCGCCGATCCGGATGAGACCGGCCGACATCATCGGGTTAGCAGCCAGCGGGCCGCCTGATGGGTTGATGACCACCGCGTCGTCGAGGCCGAGGGCCTCAGCGACGATGATCTCCTGGTGGGCGAAGGGGGCGTGGATCTCGGCGATATCGATCTTGCCGTCGGCCACCCCGGCCACCTCGGCGGCCTTGGCCGTCGAAGGAGATGAGGTCAGGTCGCGAGCACCCAGCGAGTGGGTCTCCATGCGGTGGTCGAAGCCGGTGATCCACACCGGGCGTTGCGACCACTCGAGTGCTTTGTCCCCGGCGGCCAGCACGATGGCGGCCGCGCCGTCAGTGATGGGCGGCAGGGCATGGCGACGCAACGGAGCGACCACGTACTCGTCCGTCAGCAGTACCTCGGGGGCGGTGTCGTTACGCACCTGGGCCTTCGGGTTGGCCAGGGCGTCCCGGCGGCTGCGCGAAGCGATGGCGGCGAAGTCGGCCTCGGTGGCCTTGCCGGCGTCGATGAGGGCCCGAGCCTGGAGGGCACTGAGACTGACGATGTCCGGCCACAGCGGCGCCTCGTAGTACGGGTCCATCTGCAAGGTGAGAATTTCGTTCAGGTCGCCCAGGGACGACCGGCCGAAGGAGTAGACCAGGGCGGCGTCGATCTCCCCTTCTTGGAGGAGGACCCAGGCCTCGTACAGGGCCCAGGCGCCGTCCATTTCCACATGACTCTCAATCTTCGGTGGCCACACCCCTACCGCATCAAGCGCCATCACGAAGCTGAACGGTCCACCGATCAGGTAATCGGTGGACCCTGAACAGATGAATCCGACATCGGCCTTGGTGATGCCGATGTTGCCGAATACTTCGGCGATGACCGGCATCAGGCTCTCGACTTCGTTGCGCTCGTCATCCTTGCGCACGTTCTGCGACTGGGCGAACGACGCGATGGAGACAGGGCGGACGGTGCGTGCGGCGGCGCTCACAGGTACTCCTTGTAGGTGTCGTAGTCGGCGTCGGGTTCACCGGTGGGCCGGAAGTACCGCACCGAAGCGAGGGACGGCGTCAGGTCGGACTCGTCCACCCACACCGCCTCCACCCGCATACCCATGCGGATCTGATCGGTGGGGATCTCCTGGATCAGCCCCATGAATGAGACGTTGGCCCCATCGAGCAGCACCTGGGCGCAGATGTAGGGGATCTCGATCGACTGGCCGGCAAAGGGCACGTTCACCACGCAGTAGGTGGTGACGGTGCCCACGTTGGCCAGCAGCACATCTTCGGTGGTGGGAACGCCGTCGGTCGGGCACGATCCTCGGCTCGGGACGTAGACCTGGTTGCACGACGGGCACCGCTGGCCCATGAACTTGCCCTGCTCGAGTCCGCGGAGGAACCGCGACTGGGCGATACCGGGGGTGAACTCGAAATCGAGCCGAATGGGGGTGGCCAACGTCGTCACTGGTCCCAGGTCCGCCGATCCGTCAGTTATCAGGTCGTCGGCCATCAGGCGGCACCGCCTTCAACCACGAAGGCCTCGATGTCGGACATCGAACCGGTGCGCTCGGCTACAGGCCGGAACTTGGCCGTCACTCGGGTACCGGTGGCCAGGTCGTCGGGTCCGGCCGCATCCACCGCGTGCAGCATGGCGGTGCCGGCCCCGTCGAGGCGGATCAGCGCCCAGGCGAACGGCGTGGCACGGGGGTGCTTGCGTAATGGGTTCGAGACCCACGCCCACGACTCGATCACCCCGCCGGGGCCGACTTCGACGAGCTCGCCGACGTCGTCGCTGGTGATCGGGTCGTACTCGGTCGGCGGGACGATGATCGTCCCGTCGGTGCCGGTGGCACCGAAGAACTTGCCATCGCGCAGGCCGGTCAAGAAGGCACCGATGATGGGCCCAGTGGAACGTGAATACGGATATTCGAGCCGGTGCTCTGCATGCAGGACTTCGCTGTCAGCCATGCCGGACCTCATCTCTGGATCGAGTCGAACGTGATCGACGAAATGTAGAACAGATTCCAGTTCTGCGCCTCATTGGGCGGGTGAACAAGCACGCCACAAACGTGTGGGGTCGGCTAGTTTCCTCTGACATGTCCTCTCCTGGTGAGATTCAGGCCCGTGCCGACGCCATCCAATGGTTCCACTCCATCGACCTCGGTGATGGTGTCGTCACCAAGGGTCATGCCGAGAAGGCCCTCCCCGAGGAGTACTTCCCCGACGTCACTGGCCGCAGCGTCCTCGACATCGGCGCATGGGATGGCTACTACTCCTTCATGGCCGAGCGGCTCGGCGCCGGTCGCCAAGTCGCCCTCGACCACTACGCATGGGGGGTGGACTTCGTGGCGCGTGGCGCCTACTGGAACGAGTGCATCGCGGCGGGGATCCTGCCCGACCAGTCGCTCGACCTGACGAAGTTCTGGCAGCCCGATCTGCCGGGGAGGAGGGGATTCGAATTCGCGGCAGAAATACTCAACTCCTCGGTTACCCCGCACGAGGCCGACTTCGCCACCACCGACCTTGAGTCGGTGGGCAAATTCGATGTGGTGTTCTACCTCGGCGTGCTCTATCACATGAAAGAACCGTTGACCTGCTTGGAGCGGCTGCGGTCGGTCACCGGCGAGGTCGCTGTCATCGAGACAGAGGCGGTCCACTTCCAACACTTCGAGCACGAAAGCCTGACCCAGTTCTATGCCGCCGGCGATCTGAACACCGACTTCGGCAACTGGTATGTACCCAATATGGCTGGGCTCCATGCCATGTGCCGAGCGGCTGGATTCTCCTCCGTGAAGACCGTGGCCGGAGCACCGGTACCGGGGCCGGTGCAGCCTGAGTACCTGCAGACCCGACTGGGCCGGCGTATCGCCAAGATTCCCCGGACAGACCACCTGTCGGCACCCAGCATCCGCTACCGGGCGGTCGTGCACGCGTACCCGTAGAGTCGAAGTCGGACACCGACGTACGCCGGATGCGCTGTCGGTGACCAGGCGCTACCACGTCGGCGAGCGCTGCGACCTTGATCTGTCCCACCGCGACACCTCACCGTCCCTCCCCATGGATCAGCGAGCGGACGACCGCTTCTGCCCTGCACGACCCGACTCTGTCACTCTTCCCTGGGTCCGGCTCATCGGGCCTGAGGCCACCCCCTCGGTGACCTGCGGGGCACCAGGACTGACAGTCAAGGCCAATAGGGCCGACACGCCGACCACCTGGATGCCCCACCATGTCAGCGAACTGAGCTGCCACTGCCCGACCACAGTGGTCACCACGGCGACCATGACGGCGGCTAGGAACCTCCTCGTGGTCGAGCGCGCCGCGATCACTACACCTACCGCCAGTGCCGGCCACGTGTAGTAGGCGAGCATGACCGACTCCGTGTAGACCCGGAGCGCCAAGGCCAGTGCTGCAGCCCACACGATCATCTCGGGTCGCTGGCGCCAACGCAGCGACCACCACCCGATACCTGCGGACGCGGCCAACGCCACCAGCCGGATCGGGCCTCCGCCTACCGTGCGATTAGCACCCTGGCCGCTCAGGTGGGGGGCGAGGGGAGTCCATAAGGTCCTGTAGTTGAACGGGATGTTCGGGAACGTCGGCTGATCAATCAACGCGTGGGTGGTGGCCTGGAAGTCTGCCGCAAGCGGACCGATCACCACCGCCGCCGCCGGTGCGGCTCCTCGGACCAGAAGACCCAGCACCCGGCGCATCCCACCCAAGACGAGAAGTAGCGGGAACAGCACGATGACCAACGGCTGGATGGCGATGGCGACCCCAAACAGCCACCCGGCCCCGGTAAACCGATCGTCGAACGCCCAGATGAGAGCGAAGATCGCTACCCCCAAGGCCAGCGCGTCCTCTGGGTGCCCTCCGACGATCGTCACGCTCCACATCAGCACTGCTTCAGTTGCCGACAGGACGGCTCTCCTTCCCCTGTCCACCCCCAGTCGCTCAGCCAGTGCATCCATGGCGAACAGCGCCGTGCACGAAAGGAGGAGGATGACGGGGGCGATCATGACGAACACACCCTGGTGGACGGCGTAGAGGTTGCCTCCGTTCTTCATGCCGTCATACAGGATGGTCGGCGTCCCGTGGACCGCATACACATTCGTGCCGGCGAAGAGGTGACCGTGGCTGGTCAACTGGATAAAGGTCGTCGAAAACATGTCGGACAGGGCGCCCAGCGGGGCCAGCACGGCCAGGAATCCCGGATAGGCGAGGAACCCCGACCCGTAGACCGCATCAAGGTGACCGTGGGCGACCGCTGCCGAGGCCGCATAGGTGGTCCAGATGTCCGACGGCATGATCCAGAGGTGTGCACGGTGCCGGCCGACGGTGGACCAGGAGAAGAAGTAGAAGAGGCCCACCCCCACAAAGGCCACCGAGGCCAGCAGCGGCCATGCCCGCCGCTTCAGATAGGCGGCGAGGCGGTCTTCGGTCGCCGTGGATCGTCTCGCAGTCGTCGACACTACGGCCATCTTGTCATTCTTCAGTGCCCGATGACAGGTTTGGCGATCGGCGGCAGCCACAGGCCGGCGGGCGCTACCGTCTGCCTCATGACTGACCTCGATCCCATCTCTACTGGCGCCCGCAAGCGCCCCAACATTTTGCTCGTCGTCTCCGACCAGGAGCGCCAACGGAGCTGGCTGCCCGAGGGCACATCGCTGCCGTGGCGCGATCGGCTGCGGGCCGAAGGCCTCGAGTTCACCGACTACTTCACCCACTCGTCGCCGTGCTCCCCCAGCCGGGCCAGCCTCTTTACGGGGCGGTACCTGCAGGGCCACGGCGTGCTCGACAACGTGATCATGCCTGAGCACGTGGAGCTGCCGACCTCGACCCCCACCCTCGGCTCGCTGCTCGACGGCGCCGGCTACCGCTCCTCCTACATCGGCAAGTGGCACCTGTCTCACGCCGCCCAGCCCGACATGGAGGCCTACGGCTTCGCCGACTGGGACGGCAACGACCGGCACTTCATGGGATGGGCCGGCACCGGTGTCCACTTCGACCCAGTCATTGCCTCCAACGCCGCTCACTGGCTGAGTGAGAACGCCGGCCCGGACAATGAGGGTGACGAGCCGTGGTTCCTCACGGTGGCTCTGGTCAACCCTCACGACGTGATGTGGTTCCCGGTCGACCAGCCCGGCTACGAAGAGCAGCACCCAGCCGATGTGGCCATGATCAAGAAGGTGCTCGAGTCGGCCGCATGGAAGGAAGACGAGACTCTGCCGATCTACCGGGAGCCCTACCCGGAGGTATGTGACACTCTGCCCGCCAACTTCGCTGATCCGCTGCATGCCAAGCCCGAAGCCCACCGGCAGTGGCGCTGGGACCAGCAGCACAACCTGTGGGGTTACATCGACCCGTCCGACACCAAGTCGTGGCTGCGCAACCTCGACTACTACGTCCACCTCCACCACTTGGCGGATAACAGCCTAGGCACGGTGCTCAGTGCCCTCGAAGCCTCGGGCTCATGGAACGACACCATCATCATCTTCACCTCCGACCATGGCGACATGTGCGGATCGCACGGCCTGCGGTCCAAGGGCCCCTTCGTCTACGACGAGATCATGCGGGTACCGCTCTACATCAAGGTCCCCGGCACCACCACGCCAGGTACCGTCACCTCGGCGCTGGGCTCCCACGTCGACCTTGCGGCCACCATCTGCTCGTTGGCCGGCGTGGATCCGGCCACGACGGCAGCCACCGTGCAGGGGGCGGACCTCACCCCGGTGCTGGCCGACCCGGCAACGACGGTCCGCGACCACATCTTGTTCGCCCAGGACTCAGCCCAGACCACCAACTTGAACCAGATCCGCTACGCCCTGCGCGGCTTCTACGACGGCACCACCAAGTACGCCCGCTACTACGGCGTCGGCGGCGGCAAGCCCAGCACCGGGCTGTGGGGCAAATCGCCCGGCCACAAGCTCTTCGATGTGGACTGCGCCTTCGACGACAACGACCACGAATGGTACGACCACAGCACCGACCCCCACGAGTTGGACAACTTGGCCAATGATCCGGCCCGCACGGCGGCGCTGCGCGACAACTACGAGCGGATGCGGACCTACGAGCAGGAGTCGTTCGTCACCCTCGACTAAGGATCGTGCGCTTGGTGAGATGGATGTGTTGAACGAGACACATCCGCACCTGACTTGCGAACCGGATGCAACCACTCGCCCCTCGACTGAGCGATCGCACCCAAGGTGCTGCGCTCGAAGACCCGCTCCGCCAGGGGCAGCTCGGCTCTGGCTGAACTACTGGCTGAACTACTGGCTGAACTACTGGCTGAACTACTGGCTCAACTACTGGCTGAACTACTGGCTCAACCACTGGCTGAACTTCCTATTGAATAACTGGCCAATCTTGGTATCGGATCAGATACCACTCCAGATGCCGAATCAAATACCGAATCAGATACCTCACCAGCACCGATGCCGACCAGGACTGGGACGGGGTGAGGTCGAGCGGGACCACCAGCGGCCCGGGTCAGGTACTCCTCGGCGATGGCCCCGGGCATGCCGTTGGTTGTTCGTCCCGAGTGTCACCAGGGAACGGTTATCGGAACACCCCATCCCACTCAGCTGGCGAACTCACTCTCGGCTGAGGGTCATGCGCGTCTTCAGCCCGCCGAAGCCGTCACGGCCAGGGCCAAACTGACGAGCAGGAGCCCGATGGCCGGTGCCGTCTCCTTGGCTACGTCGTGGGCCCGGACGTGGAAGATGGTGGCCACTACGAAGTAGGCAACTAGGCACCAGGCCACCAGCGTGGTCGGGAACCCACGTCCGTGGTGGCTCGAGGCGAACAGGCCAGCCACCAATCCGAGTGCGGCGGCCAACTTCACCAGTCCGGCGATCACCTCGAAACGGGCGGGCAGGCCGAATCGCTCCATGCTGGCCACTACCTCAGCGTTGTGCGTGAAGTCCATCACTGCTGAGATGGCGCACACCAGGATGAGTATGAGGCTCAGCATGAACGAGGCGAGGTGCATGGAGCCAAGGTAGATCAGAAGGACCGGTCACCGGCACGACGAGACACCCCCCTTGGTTCACCCTTCCTCCATCGAACCCGCCTCCAACAGCCCGGCCAGATGTTCGACCAGACCGATACAGCCGGCCTCCACCAGATCGAGACACCGATCGAAGTCGGCGAGTTCGCCGTAGTACGGATCGGGGACATCAGGATCGCCGCCGGCCCGTCGGTCGAAGCTGCGCATCATCACTAGCCGGTCCTCGTGGCGGTAGTCCCCCGCCCGGGCCCGGGCCAGGCCGGCCAGCGTCTGGCGATGGCCACGGGCCATGCACACCACTAGGTCGACCTCGGCGATCTGGGCGGTGTCGAACGCCTGGGCGCGATGACCGTGGTCGACATAGCCGCGGCGCTCCAGAACGTCACGGGCCCTGGGGTCCATCGGCTCACCGGCATGCCACCCCCCGGTGCCCGCGCTGGTGACCTCGAGTCGGTCCCCGAGGGTTGTTCCGTCGGCGAGCACGTGACGACCGGCCAGATGCTGCAGCACGACGTCACCCATGGGTGACCGGCAGATATTGCCCGTACAGATGAACACCACCCGCACCCCGGGTTCGCTGGGCTCGCTCGATTCGATCGTCTCCACCCCGACAGTCTGACCGGTCGAACGCCTCACACGTTCCTTGGTCGCAGCCCTTGCGTATCGTCCCAAGGTCCTCCGGTGCGTCACGCCCGCCCCCGACATCCCGGTACGGTGTCGCAACGATCGGTCGACCGGAGCGGTCCGACCAGAATCCCGGGGAGGGACCATGAGCGACAAGGCATCTGACGGCACAGGCCAGCAGGACGGCACAGGCCAGCAGATGGGCCACGGGGTGAAACAGCGCGATCTGATCCGCATGACTCCCGAAGAGATCGACGGCTTCCTCCACGAACGGCGCCCCATGACGATGTGCACCCTCAACCACGACGGCTCGATCCATGCCGTGGCCATGTGGTACGGATTCGTCGATGGCACCATCGCCATCGAAACCAAGGCCAAGGCCCAAAAGGCCGTCAACCTCGGTCGTGACTCACGCATCACCTTGATGTTCGAGGACGGCGAGTACTACGAGGAGCTCCGCGGTGTGGAGCTGGTGGGCACGGCCGAGCTGGTGGAGGACCCGGACAAGATGTGGGAGCTGGGTGTGAACCTGTTCGAGCGCTACTACGGGGCGTACACCGAGGAGCTCCGGCCTTTCGTGGAGACCATGCTCAACAAGCGGATCGTGGCCAAGATCAACATCGAGCGCACCGTCTCGTGGGACCACCGCAAGCTTGGCCTGCCGTCCACCCGGCCCGCCTGAACCACCGCCTGAACCACCGCCTGAACCACCGCCCAAACCACTGGGCGAGGCGCTGCTGCTTGGCGCAGCAGTGCCTCGGGCTGGTAGCACTAGAACCTGTTGCAACTATGGCAACCGCTGAAGGGGGAGCCTCACCTTGATTCTCGATCGATTCCGCATGGACGACAAGGTCGCCATCATCACCGGTGCCGGACGTGGCCTCGGTGCAGCTACCGCCGTCGGCCTGGCTGAGGCCGGATGTGACGTCGTGATCTCGGCCCGCAGCGTCGACCAGCTCGAGGCAGTAGCAGCACAGGTGGAGGCCGTCGGCCGTCGGGCCGTCATCGTTGCTGCCGACCTGAGCGACCTCGATGCGGTGGCCGGTCTGGTCGAGCACGCCCGTGAGCAGTTCGGCCGCCTCGACCTGGTCGTCAACAACGTGGGCGGTGCCATGCCCCGTCCGTTCATGGATACGTCACCGGGCCGGATGGAGCAGGCGTTCCACTTCAACGTCTCCACCGCCCACGCCCTGCTCCGCCCCGCCGTGCCGCTGATGCTCCAGGGGGGTGGCGGATCAGCCGTCAACATCTCCTCGGCCATGGGCAGGGTCAGCGGCCGGGGTTACCTGGCCTACGGGACGGCCAAGGCCGCACTGGCGCACTACACCCGTCTGGCCGCCGCCGACCTGTCGCCCCATATCCGGGTCAACGCCATCGCCGTTGGTTCCATCGCCACGTCTGCACTCGACATCGTGATGCAGACCGAGGAGCTGAAGGTCGCCCTCGAGGCCGGCACCCCATTGGGGCGTATCGGCGACCCGGTCGATATCGCTTCCTGCGTCCTCTACCTGGCCTCAGAAGCTGGCTCGTACATCACCGGCAAGATCCTCGAGGTCGACGGCGGCATCGAAGGCCCCAATCTCGACATGGGCCTACCCGACGTCACCGCCTAAGACCTACCGCCTAAGACGTACTGCCTTAGAAGTACTGCCTGAGCCGTCCCGTTTGTGCAGCACCATCCAACTGAACACCGCCCACCACCGTCAGGAGCACCCATGAGCAAGTCCTACCGTGTCGTCGCCTGGAGCACCGGGAACGTCGGCAAGCACGTCATCGCTGGCATCGATGCCCGTCCCGACCTGGAACTGGTCGGCGTCTGGGTGTCCAACCCGGACAAAGTAGGCAAGGACGCTGGCGAGCTGGCGGGCCTGGGCCGCACGCTGGGGGTGGCCGCTACCAACGACGTCGAGGCCATCTTCGCCCTGAAGCCTGACGTGGTCGTCCACACCGCCATGGCCGACGACCGGCTGTTCGAAGCACTGGCCGACATGCAGCGCATCCTGCAGGCCGGCATCAACGTGGTGTCGTCGGGGCCGGTGTTCCTCCAGTACCCCTACGGCGTCACCGACGAGAAGATGTACATGCCCACCGTGGATGCCGCCGTTGAGGGCGGTGTCTCCATCTTCGTCAACGGGGTCGACCCCGGATTCGCCAACGACGCCCTGCCCCTGGTGCTGTCGGGCGTCAGCGAGCAGATCGACGAGGTGCGGGTAGCCGAGGTGCTCAACTACGCCACCTACAACCAGGGCATGGTGCTCTTCGACATCATGGGCTTCGGCCGACCCATGGAGGACATCCCCATGATTCTCCAGCCCGGCGTCATGACCATGGCCTGGGGCAGTGTCGTCCGCCAGCTGGCTGCCGGGCTCGAGGTCGAGCTCGATGGTGACCTGGTCGAGTGGTATGAGCGGGTCCCCGCCCCCGAGACCTTCGAGGTCGACGCCGGCACCATCGAGGCTGGCACGGCTGCAGCCCTCCACTTCGAAGTCCGAGGGATGAAGGACGGCCGGGCGGTCATCGTGCTCGAGCACGTCACCCGGCTCCGTGACGACCTCGCCCCCGAGTGGCCTCAGCCTGCAGGACAGGGCTGCTACCGGGTCACCATTACCGGCGAGCCCACCTACACGGTCGACATGCAGCTGATGGGCCGCGACGGCGACCACAACACCGGCGGCCTCAAGGCTACGGCCATGCGACTGGTCAACTCGGTGCCGGCTGTGGTCGAGGGTGCACCGGGGCTCTTGACCGCACTCGACCTTCCGCCCGTATACGGCAAGGGGCTCGTGCGCTGACCCGCCGCTCGAAAGACCGGTCGAACTAGCAGCCCAACGGCCAGCCCAGCGAACCCGGACACGTCGAAGCAGCCACGACTCCACCCGGCGGCGGCGACCTACTCGGCGCACTGGCTGCTCCCATGGGCGAGGACGGGGGCGTCAATCTCGATATTGTGCCCCGGTCCGAGCCACCCCGAGGGGCCGACTTCACGACCCATTGATCCGCTGGCCCTCTGGGGCATCTGGGGACGAGCAACGAGATGGCGCCAGCCCAAGATCGCCGTCCAGAGCCCAGTTGCTAGGGTCCGCCCATGCACCAACCCGTCAGCGCTCACCCCCGCGCAGCCAACTCCTTCGGAGCACACCGATGAGCATGGCCGGACATGGCATGGGTATGGGTGGCAGCGGAGGCGGAGGCCAGTTCGGCTCCGTCATGCGCTCCATGCGACGCGACGACTCCGTCAAGACCCAGCACGTCGCCAAGGGCACCGGCAAGCGGATGTTCCGCTTCGCCAGGCCCTACCGCAGGATCCTCACCTGGTTCCTGATCCTGGTCACCGTGGAGGCCTTCATCGGGATCATCAACCCCCTGCTCTTCGGCTCCATCGTCAACAACTTGGCCAGCAGCCATCCGAGCAAGCACCTGGTGATCGTCCTCGCCCTGGTGGCCGCAGCCATCGCCGTGATCGACACCGGACTTTCGATCGGCATCCGCTACGTGTCGGCCTCGGTGGGTGAGGGGCTGATCTACGACATGCGCTCCCAGGTGTTCGAGCACATCCAAAAGATGCCGATCGCCTTCTTCACCCGCACCCAGACCGGTGCCCTGATCAGCCGCCTCAACAACGACGTGATCGGCGCCCAGCAGGCCTTCACCGACACGTTGTCGTCGGTGGTCTCGAACCTGATCAGCGTCACCCTCGTCCTGATCGTCATGTTCGCCCTGTCGTGGCAGATCACGCTGATCAGCCTGATAATCCTGCCCGTCTTCGTCATTCCGGCCAAACGGGTCGGACGCAAGCTCTCGGTCATCACCCGCGAGTCGTACGGCATCAACGCCGAAATGAACAACACCATGAACGAGCGGTTCAACGTGTCCGGTGCCCTGCTGGTCAAGCTGTTCGGCCGGCCCGAGGAGGAGCGTGATGCTTTCACCGCCAAAGCTGGTCGGGTGCGCGACATCGGGGTCAATCAGGCCATGTACGCCCGCTTCTTCATTGCCGCCCTGTCGCTGACCGCTGCCCTCGCCACCGCCGTCGTCTACGGGTGGGGCGGCGTCCAAGCCATCAATGGCACGCTGCGGGTCGGGACCGTCGTGGCCTTGGCCGCATACCTCATCCGGCTGTACGGGCCGCTGACGGCGCTGTCCAACGTGCAGATCGACGTGATGACGGCCCTGGTGTCGTTCGAACGGGTCTTTGAGGTACTCGACCTCCCACCCATGATCGTCGACGCCACTGACGCCGTCCCGGTGCCCAAGGGTCCGGCCACTATCGAGTTCGAACACGTCGACTTCCGCTATCCGACGGCCGAGGAGGTGTCGCTGGCCTCGCTGGAGTCGGTGGCCGTGCTTGATGCCACCGTGTCCAATCAGGTCCTGTTCGACGTCAGCTTCACGGTCAAGCCTGGCCAGATGGTGGCCCTCGTGGGCCCGTCGGGAGCGGGCAAGACCACCGTCAGTCAGCTGCTCCCCCGGCTCTACGACGTGCGCTCCGGGGCCATCCGCATCAACGGCCTCGACATCCGCCAAGCCACCATGTCCAGCCTGGCCGCCACCGTCGGCGTCGTGACCCAGGATGCCCACCTCTTCCATGAAACCATCCGGGCCAACCTCCTCTACGCCCGACCCGGTGCCACCGAGGCCGAACTGGCCTCCGCCTTGGCTGGGGCTCAGATCGCCACCATGGTGGAGTCGCTGCCCGATGGGCTCGACACCGTGGTGGGTGACCGGGGCTATCGGCTGTCAGGTGGTGAAAAACAGCGCCTGGCCATCGCCCGGCTGCTGCTCAAGGCTCCAGAGATCGTCGTCCTCGACGAGGCAACAGCCCACCTCGACAGCGAGTCGGAAGCCGCCGTGCAGATGGCGCTGGCTACCGCCCTGCAGGGCCGGACGTCGCTGGTGATCGCCCACCGCCTCTCTACGGTCCGCGAGGCCGACATGATCCTGGTACTTGATCACGGCCACATCGTCGAGCAAGGGCGCCACGAGGACCTGTTGCTCGCCGGCGGCCAGTACGCCGAGCTCTACCGGATCCAGTTCGAGGGCCAGGACCCGGAATCCACCAGCCCGGTGGCCGACGTCAGTGGCATCGGCGAGGAGATCCGATGACTGATCCAATCAGCATGCGCGCTATGGGACGGGTGGTCGGCGGCCGAAGTGAGGCCATAGACGACCAGTGGGACGGAGTCGACGCCCGGATCGAGCTCAACCCATCGACGTCGTCGGTCTCGACGCCATCGATGGCACACCCGTGCTCGACGTGAAGCCTTACCTGTCCGAGTTCGGGCCACGCGGCGACATCCGCCAACCTGCGTGGTCGACAGAGCTCATGCACCACTATTGGTAGTCCACGGCGAGCGCTCGGCCGGCAGTTCAGCGATGCCTCAGCGGGCAGTGGCCTGGTCGATCAACTGCTCGCTGACCTCCCAAAGCCGCGCGGCAGCCGCCTCATCTCGGGCGTTGGCCGACGGTGTCTTCTCTTTGCACTTGGCGAAGTACTTGCCGGTGACCCCTTCGACTTCAGCGGACGACGCCAGATAGACCGACGTCCGAGCGCCCTTTTCCGCGGTAAGGCTGAACGGGGCATAGATCTTGATCCCCCAGGCAAAGAAGCCCGACGTGTCGCCGTCGCGACCGTAGCCGGTGGCCACCGATCCGGGGTGGAGCGAGTTGGCCGTGACCCCG